>Ga0123519_10004638_pt1 | contig 22123 bp, 17 predicted proteins | sample YelNatPaOPRAMG02_FD_87396 | JGI IMG/M metagenome (GOLD analysis project Ga0123519, IMG submission 87396) | Hot spring microbial communities from Yellowstone National Park - Yellowstone National Park OP-RAMG-02 (version 2) | ecosystem: Environmental > Aquatic > Thermal springs > Hot (42-90C) ...
CATCGCGCTTCGCACGCGACCGGAGTGGAGCCATTCGGGGGATTGGGCGGGTTGCCTGCAGCCGGGCCGCCCGCGGGCGGCCCGGCTGCAGGCAACCCGCCCAATCCCCCCTCCCGGGTCAGAGCCAGGCAGGCGCGCAGCACCTTGGCCAGCTGTTACCGGGAGCCGGCTGGATCAAGTGCGGTTGCAGTACTAAGCCATCGGGCTGAGAATACAAAGCCCTCAGTGCGGTGGCTTTGGCTCGCAGGACAGGCGCCGGCCGTGCATGCCAAGTTTAATCGGACAACATAAGATAGAATCTCGCTCTACCCCTTGAGTGACAAGAGGAGGGCTACCTGTGACGATGACCTTGCGCGAGCGCCTGGAGAGCACCATCCGCGGCGGCACGGCCGATCGCATCCCGTGGAACATTTACGCCTGGCTCCTGCCGCAGACGGAGGCCGGCCGGCGCATGCACGAGCGGGGCCTGGGCCTGCTGGGGAACGCGCGCCTGTGGCGCGAGGTGCACGAGGGCGTGACCGTGCGCGAGGAACACGGGCTGAAAGATGGCCTGCCCCTGACCCGTACGACCATCGAGACGCCGGTGGGCACGATCTGGCAAGAGGTGATCCGGGAGCCGCACCATAACAGCCCCTGGATCCGTAAGTTTTTCATCACCGGCCCCGAGGATTACGGCCCGGCGGAGTACTATTTCCGCCACACGCGCATGGAGCCGGAGTACGAGGCCTGGCCCCGCGCCGATGCGGAAATCGGCGTGGGCGGCGTGACATGCGGGGAGATCTGGCCCCTGCCCATTCTGCTGCTTTCGCAATCGTGGATGGGCGTCGAGGGCCTGGCCGAAGGACTCTATCTCTACCGCGACCGCTTCGATGCCCTCATCGACGTCCTGGATGGGCACTATCTGCGCCATGCCGAGCTCGCCGCGGAAAGCCCGGCGGAGTTGATCTGGTTCCCGGAGAGCCTGACAGCCACGATCATCTCGCCGGCCCTCTTCCACCGCTACTGCCTGCCCCTCTACGAGCGGGCGGTGCCGGTGGTGCGCGGCGCGGGCAAGCTCATCACGGCCCACTATGACGGCTCCATCCGCCCGCTGCTGGACCTGCTGGCCGGGGTAGATATCCCCGTCATCGAGGCCTTCAACCCGCCGCCTATGGGCGATGTGACCGTGCCCGAGGCCAAGGCGGCCTGGCCGCACAAGACGGTGTGGATCAACTTTCCCGGCTGCTACTTCCTGGAGCCGCCCGAGGCGATCTACAGCTATACGTTGGACCTCCTGCGCACTGGCGCGCCCGGCGGGCGCCTGGTGATCGGCTGCACCGAGGATTTCCCGGTCGATCAGTTCGAAAAGACCTATGATGCCATCGGCCGCGCCCTCGCCGATTATGAGGGGTATCCGTGGTGAGAGACATCGTTCTCACCGCAAAGGCACAAAGAACACAAGGGTACAACTATGGATGGGAGAATCTAATGACCAAGACTCTGACCTCTCGTGAGCGCATGCTGCGCGCTCTCAAGCACCAGGAGCCCGATTACACGCCCTGCGCCTTTATGAGCTTTTCCGCCATGCGCGGCCGCTGCCAGGATGCCTATGCGGTCTGCGACGAAGAGCTGGCCCTGGGCCTCGATAGTTGGCTCTTCATCCCCTCCTCCTGGCGCAATCAGCGGCCCAATCATCCTGACCTGCGCGGCCTGCCCGTGCGCCTGCCGCCAGCCGTCAAGACCAAACTCTGGCTGGAGCACCCGGCAGGTGAGCAGTTCCCGCTTTTCCACAAGGAATATCACACCCCTGCGGGCGTGTTGAGCACGGTGGTCAAGAAGACTGGGGACTGGCCGCACGGCAACTTTGTGCCGTTCATCGATGACTATCAAATCCCGCGCGCCGTCAAGCCCCTGGTGAGCACTCGCGCCGACCTCGACGTGCTGCGCACAATGCTGCAGCCGCCGAGCGCGGAGGATGTCGCCGCCTTCCAGGCCGAGGTGCAGCGGGCCAAGGCGTTCTGTGCCGACCGCGGCCTGCTCCTGGCCGGTGGGTGGGGCGTCGGCGGCGATATGGTGGGCTGGCTCTGCGGCCTGGAGGCCATGATGATCATGGCCATGGATGATCCCGGCCTGCTGCATGACCTGCTGGACACCATCGGCGCCTGGAATGAAGCGCGCATGCGAGTGGTGCTGGCTGCGGGGGTGGATCTCTACATCCGCCGCGGCTGGTACGAGGGCGCCGATTTCTGGTCGCCCCGCCTCTACCGTGAGTTCCTGCTGCCGCAGATCCAGCGGCAGTCGGCCCTGGCCCACGAGTATGGCGCGCTCATGGGCTACAACATGACCACTGGCGCCCTGCCCATGCTCGACCTGATCCGCGAGAGCGGTGTGGATGCCCTGATCGGGCTCGACCCCCTGCAGCACGGCGCCAACCCCCTGCAGACCGCACGCGACAAGCTGGCGGGCAAGGTTTGCCTGTGGGGCGGCGTCAACGGCGCCATCACCGTCGAGGAGGGGACGGCGGACGACGTGCGAGGGGCCGTCTTTGCCGCGCTCGACACGATGCGCGGCGTAAACGGCTTTATCCTCTCGCCGGTGGACAATATCACCGAGATCACCCCCAACGCCTGGCGCAATGTGGAGGTGTTGGTGCAGGCCTGGCAGCAAGGCCGCACGCGTTAATCAGTCGCCCATACCCAATTGGGCGCAACCCACGATGAAAACGCCCTTCGGCTTCCGGGTACCATGCTCCGCACGCAGCCGGAACAGGCCTTTTGTGGGGTATGGTGGGGCTGGGCGCCGCCACAGATGGCGCCCAGCCCCACCATACCTTCTGGGATAAGGCCGGGCTTGGGCGGAGCGGACCAGCCGGCAACCGACCAGAGGGGCGTCGGCGCTATTTTCATTTCAGACTCTAGGAGGAAGCTCTCATGGACCGTCGCAAGATCGTGCTCATCGGCGCGGGCAGCGCCATGTTCACCCAGGGCCTGGTGGCCGACCTGATCCTTTCCGGCAAGCCCTGGCGCCTGGGTCTGGTGGATATCGACCCCAAGGCCCTGGATGTGGCCGCGGGTCTGTCTCGGCGCATGGCGCAGGCCCGGGAGGCCGATATCGTCGTCGACGCTTCGACCGACCGGCGCGATCTACTGCCGGGGGCTGATGTGGTCGTCACGACTATCGGCGTGGGCGGTCGCCGCGCCTGGGAGGCGGATGTATTCATCCCCCGCAAGTACGGCATTTTCCAGCCCGTGGGCGACACGATCATGCCCGGCGGCATCTCGCGCGCCCTGCGCATGGTGCCCGCTATGGTCGATATCGCCCGTGACGTGGAGAAACTGGCCCCGCAGGCGCGCTTTTTCAACTATGCCAACCCCATGACCGTGAACTGCTGGGCCGTGCGCAAGGCCACCGGCGCCGATATGGTGGGCCTTTGCATCGGCGTGGTCGAAGTGCAGAACGACCTGGCCCGTTACATCGGCGCGCCGCTCAATGAGGTGACCTGCCAGGCCGTGGGCGTGAACCACTTTACCTGGCTCTACGATCTGCGCTGGCGGGGGCAGGATGCCTGGCCCCTGGTGCGCGCCCAACTGGCCCGCGAGCGGGGTGAGGCGGCCCCGGCTGCGACGACCACGGAGCAGGCCCCGGGCGGTGATACGACCCTGATCGCCGCCGAGCAGCGCCGCTTCCGCGCCGCCGACAGCCCCTTCACCTGGTCGCTCTTCGAGACCTATGGCGCCTACCCGGCTGTGCACGACCGGCACGTGAGCGAGTTCTTCCCCGAGCGCTTCCCACAGGGCCGCTATTACGGCAAGACCCTGGGGGTCGATGCCTTTTCTTTCGAGGGCACCATCCACCACGGCGATCGCATCTATGAGGACATGCGCGCCCAGGCGGCCGGCGAAAAGCCCCTGAGCGAGAAGGTCTTCGAGCGCGCCGAGGGCGAGCACTCGCAGCTCTTGGAGATCCTGCGCTCCCTCGATGAGGACCGGCGCGAGGTCTATAGCGCCAATCTGCCCAACCGGGGCGCCGTGCCGAACCTGCCTGCCGACGCTGTGCTGGAGCTATCCGCGGCAGCGACCGGGCGCGGCCTGCAGCCCCTGCAGGTGCTTGATTTCCCCGACCGGCTCGCCGCCCTCATCATCCGCAAGCTGGCGGGGCAGGCCCTCACCGTCGAGGCGGCCCTCACCGGCCAGACGCAGCTCTTCGTTGAAGCCCTGCTGGCCGATGGCGCCGTCACCGACGTGAGCACCGCGCGCAAGCTGGCGGATGAGCTGTTGCGGGCGCACAAGCAGTATTTGCCGCAGTTTGCATAATAAGTAATAAGTAATCCGTAAGGTCGTCACTGCGAGGCATTCGCTGCTCTGCCGAGACTGGCTTGCATCGACACACTGCAGAGCAGCGAGCATATCACAGCAGCGACTCTACGGATTACTTGTTACTTATTACGTCCCAGGAGGCACACTATGCACGCCGCTGGCCATTCTTTCAACGTGCTTTCCCCTGCCGAGGAGGATATCCTCCATCGCAACATCCTGCGTCTGGTGGACGAGGTTGGTTTGCAGGTGGAAAGCGATGCTCTGCTGGACCGGGTGCAGGCGAGTGGCCTGGGCGCCCGCATCGACCGCACGCGCCGGCGCATGATGCTCCCCCCTGCTGCAGCCGAGGCGTTCATCGCTTCCTCCGAGCCTGTGCGCTGGGAGGAGCGGCCCCCGCGTGTCAATGGAGGCGTGGAGGTCTATTACGGCCACTACCTGGACCCGGTCACCGATGAGTACGCGCCCATGACGGTAGAGCGGGCGCGCCGCTACTTTCGGGTGGCGCATGCCCTGCCCCACGTGAACAACACGAGCATGCTCGGCTGCCCGCTCAATGACGTGCCGCGTGCGGCTGAGCCGCTCTATGAGCGCTATTGGTCATGGAGCCTGGGCGTGCGCCCGGGCGGCTCCATTCACCAGGTGCGCTGGGCGCCCTATATCCTGGAGATGTACGACGTGCACGCGGCGGCTACCGGTCAGAGCCCGGAGGAGGTTTTCAGTGCGGGGGTCTACCTGGTGCCACCATTCAAGCTGGGCTACCAGGAGGCCGAGCAGGTGCTCTGGTTCCTGGAGCGCGGGCGGCGGGTGCATATCGGCGGCAGCATGCCTACAGGCGGCGCCACCGCTCCGGTAACCCTGGCCGGCATGGTCGCCCTCACGGCGGCCGAGGGACTGCTCTTGGGGGCGCTCAATCGGGCCCTGTTTGGCGACCGCACCTGGGGCATCTGGATGTCGGTCACGGCGATGGACCCGCGCACGGCCATGCGCCCCTACGGTCGGCCCGATATGGCCCTGGCAAACCTGATGGGCCTGCAGCTGGCCCGTCGCTACCGTTGTGATGGCGGGGGCCACTCCGGCCTCACTGATTCGCCCCGCCCCTCGCCGGCTGCAGCGGCGCAAAAGCTCCAGTCGGCCCTCTCCACTCTGCTTGCGCGCGGCCGGGTGGGGGTGCCTATGGGGCTGCTGGCCGTGGATGAGGTCTTTTCGCCGGTGCAGATTGCCCTCGACGACGAGATGGTGAGCGCCCTCGAGCAGTTCACCCGCGAGTACGAGATATCGGATGAATCCATTGCTGCCGACATGGTGGCCGCCGTCGGCCCCGGAGGCAACTTTGCCGCCGAGGAGCATACGGCGCGCTGGTTCCGCCGCGAGTTGTGGGAGCCCGTGCTCTGGGAGCGCCACCATTTCAGCGCCTGGCGCGAGCGCGACGGCCGCACCGACCTCGACCGCGCCCGCGAGCGGGTGCTGGAGATCCTGGCCCAGCCCGCGCCGCCCAGCGCCATCGGTGAGGAAGAGGAGCGCGAACTGCAGAAGATCATCCGCCGGGCGATGAGCCGGGGGTAGGAGTCTAGCCCGGCCCAGTCACCAATGCGCCTTGTTCCTGGGTGATGGCCGGGTGCTTTGCTCCGCCGCCATCCGGCCTAAGCCTTGAGGGTTCTGGCAGGTTGGGTGTGCGCTGCTGGCCGCTCCGCGGAGCGGCCAGCAGCGCACACCCAACCTGCCAGAACCCTTTTTAGGGAGGCATGCCGGCTTGATGCGTAGCGTGAAGCCCGGCCGGTGACGCGTGGCTTACCCTATGTATTCCAAGTGAGAATACTATGCTATAATGGCTCCAGGCGGAGCGCTGACCGCTTCGCAAGCGATGTGGTAAAGGATAGGGCTGGGGAGGTGGGCGGATGCGAATCCTGATCATCGGCGGCACGGGGCTGATCAGCACGGCAATCACGCAGGCGCTGGTGCAGCGCGGTGAGGAGGTCGTGCTCTATAACCGTGGGCGCAGCGAATATCCGACGCCCACGGGTGTGCGTACCCTCACCGGCGACCGTACCGATTACCCCCGTTTCGAGGCGCAGATGCGCGAGGCCGGGCTCTTTGATTGCGTCATCGATATGGTCGGCTATGCGCCGGAAGATGAGGAGAGCGCGGTGCGCGCCTTTCGCGGCCGCACCGGGCAGTTCATCTTTTGCTCCACGGTGGATGTCTACCGCAAGCCAGCGCCCATCTACCCCGTGCCCGAGGATGCACCGCAGGAGGGCCGGGGCGACTATGCGGCCAACAAGGTGCGCTGCGAGGCGATCCTCCGCCGGGCGCACGAGGAGGGCGCCTTCCCGGTCACGATCATCCGCCCGGCCTGCACCCTGGGTGAGGGGCGGGGTCCCCTGCACAGCCTGGGGGGCCGCACCACGTACCTGGACCGCATACGCCGCGGCAAGCCGATCGTCGTCCATGGCGACGGCAGCTCCATATGGGTCGTCTGCCACCGCGACGATGTGGCCGCCGCCTTCGTCGCTGCTGCGGGCCGGCCGCATACCTATGGCCGCGCCTACCACGTGACGGGCGAGGAGTGGCTGACCTGGAACGAGTATCACCGGCAGGTGGCCGAGGCCCTGGGCGCGCCGGAGCCGGAGCTGGTGCATATTCCTACGGACCTGCTCGCCCGAGCGACGGAGCGTGCGCGTATCTGCCTGGACAATTTCCAGTTCAACAACATCTTCTGCAATGACCGGGCGCGGGCGGACCTGGGCTTTCGTTATACCGTCACCTGGCGCGAGAACGTGCAGCGCATGGCGCGTTGGCTCGACGAGCACGGGCGGGTGGAGGACAGCGCGCGCGACCCGCTGGAGGACCGCCTGATTGCAGCCTGGCAGCGGCTGGGGGAGGGCATGGTGCAGGAGATGGCAATGGGCGAGGTGTAGGGCAATGGCAGGATCAGCAGACTCTCACCGCGCTGGCAACTATCACCTGCACTCGTCTGCTCTACAGCCTCGCAAGGAGAAAAGACCATGTCCGGTTTACTGGGTCCAACCAACTGCGGCATCCGCCAAGAGTCGCACGATGCCGACGTCTGCATTATCGGTGGGGGGCTGACCGGCCTGTGCGCGGGGCTGGCAGCCGCGAGGCATGGGGCGCGGGTGCTCCTCATGCATGAGAGGCCGGTGCTGGGCGGCAATGCCTCCAGCGAGGTGCGCATGCACATCTGCGGCGCCGACCGGCATGGGCACCTGCCGAACAGGCGCGAGACGGGCATTCTGGAGGAGCTGCGCCTGGAGAATGCCCGGCGCAACCCCAACCAGAATTACTCGATGTGGGACTTGCTGCTCTACGAAAAAGCCCGCGATCAGCCGGGGCTGGAGCTGTTGCTCAACTGCACCTGCCAACGGGCGGAGATGGAGGGTGCGCGCATTGCCGCAGTGACCGGCTGGCAGATGACGACCAACACCGAGCACACGGTGCGTGCCCGCCTCTTCATCGACTGCTCGGGCGACGGCATCCTGGCCCCGCTCACCGGCGCCGAGTTCCGCATGGGCCGCGAGGGCCGCGCCGAGTATGGCGAATCCATCGCCCCCGCGCAGCCCGACGCGCGCACGATGGGCCTGAGCTGCATGTTCATGGCCCGCTGCTACGATACGCCACAGCCCTTCACACCCCCGGCGTGGGCCTATGATTTCCCCCAGGACGCCGACCTCCCCTATGGGAGCACCGGCGGGCACTCCTGGCTGCGGTACGGCTACTGGTGGATTGAGCTGGGCGGCGACCGCCAGAGCCTGTACGACGCGGAAGAGGTCCGTGATGAGTTGCTCAGGATCGTCTTTGGCGTGTGGGACCATGAAGAACCACGGCGACCACGGGGCGGAGAACTGGGCGCTGGAGTGGGTGCAGTTCCTGCCGGGCAAGCGGGAGAGCCGCCGCTACGTCGGCGACCATGTGCTGACGCAGCGGGATATCGAGGCCGAGGGGCGCTTTGCGGACCTGGTCGCCTATGGCGGCTGGACCATGGACGACCACGACCCGGCGGGCTTCTGGGCGGTCAAGCTCGGCCGGCCGGCCACCGTCTTCCACCCCTGCCCCTCGCCCTACGGCATCCCCTACCGCGCCCTTTACTCGCGCAACATCGAGAACCTCCTGTGCGCGGGGCGCGACGCCTCCTGCAGCCATGCGGCCATGAGCTCCACGCGTGTCATGGGCACCTGTTGTAGCATGGGGCAGGCCGTGGGCACGGCGGCGGCCATTGCCGTGCGCGAGGGGCTCCTTCCGCGCCAGGTGGGGGAGCGGCGCATGCACGAGCTGCAGCAGATCCTGCTGCGCGACGATGCCTACCTGCCCTGGGTGCGGCAGGAGTTCGGCCCGCTGACCCTGGGCGCGCGGCTCAGCGCCTCTGGGGGCGACCCTGAGCCCCTGCGCGATGGCATCAACCGGCCGGTGGGCGACGACGAGCACGCCTGGGCCTGTCGCGCGGGAGACTGGGCTGCCTATGAATTCGCCGCCCCCGCCACGGTCCGCGAGGCGACGCTGGTGCTGGATAGTGCGCTGGACCGTGTGCTCACCCTCAACCACGACCGCCCGGTGCCGGGAGAGCTCTTCAGCACCCCGCCCACGCTGCCGCGCGCCCTGCACCTCGATGGGCGGATCGGCGGCGAATGGGTGCGCCTGCAGGAGGTCAAGGACAACTATCAACGGCTGGTGCGGCTGCCCATCGGGCGTGAGGTGGAGGCGGTGCGTGTGACCATCGATGAGATGTGGGGCAGCGAGGTGACGCGGGTCTTTGCCTTTTACCTGGATTAGTGTGACTGTCCCATCAGGCCCCCAAACCCAGGGCTTTTCCAAAGTCGTGCCCAGAGGTGGGTGTAGCCGCGGCAACATGCCGCGCCTACAGCCGGCCGCAGATGGACTTTGGAGAAGCCCTGCCCCCCAAATCTATCCGCGATTGACGGTGCTCACTGTTTGGGCTAGACTCATACTAGACGAACTGAGAGCGGTCTTGTACCCTTGTGTCTATTCGTCAGTTCAGATGGAAGTGAGCATATGATACCGGCTTCCCGTGTCCCAAAGTCCGAGGGCATCCGATTGGCCGAGGAGTTCCGGCGTAAGCTGACCGAAGCTCTGGGTGAGCCTATCCGGGTGATTCTCTTCGGGTCCCAGGCCCGGGGCGAGGCAACCGACGAATCGGACATCGATGTACTGGTGGTGCTCCCCAATCTGGACAAGAGCACCCTGGATCTGGTCCTGGAAATCGCCTGGGAAGTAGGGTTTGGGGCGGGCAAAGTCATCTCGGTGATCCCGGCCACTGATGAGGAGATGTTGCTCCTCTCCGCATCGCCGTTTTTCCAAGCGGTGCAGAGAGAAGGTGTAGCCGTATGAGCCAAGAAGACAGGCAATCGCTCATCTCCTATCGTCTTCAGCGTGCCAGGGAGACACTACGGGATGCACATATGCTCTCGGATCAAGGGGGCAGCTCGGGAAGTATCATCAATCGATCATACTATGCCATGTTCTATGCAGTGCTGGCACTGCTGACGACAGTGGGCAAGGGATCGTCGAAGCATGCTGGCGTGATCGCGCTCTTTGATCAGTATTTCGTGAAGAGCGGGGAACTCCCAGAGGCGATGAGTAAGGCACTCCACAAGGCCTTTGATATTCGCCAGATCGCCGATTACCGAGAGTTGTATCCGTTGGACCGGGAGCAAGCCGAGGAATCCCTGCGTGCAGCGGATCAATTCGTGGAAACAGTGGACACTTACCTGATCCCTCATTGACCTGTTTCGCTTCGGGCCCCCTCACCCGCCAAGGAGTTGCTATGCCTGACCTCAGTGACCTCCATGCCGGCTTTGCCCACCCGCCCGTCGAGTACAGCCCCATCCCCTTCTGGTTCCTCAACGAAGTGCTGGAGGAGGACCGTCTGCGCTACCAGCTCCGGCAGATGCACGCGCAGCACGTGCAGGGCGCGGTGCTGCACCCCCGGCCGGGGCTGGTGACGGAGTACCTCTCGGAAGAGTTCTGGCAGGCCCTCGGCGCCTGCGTTGACGAGGCGAAAGCGCTGGGTATGCGCCTGTGGGCCTATGACGAGTACCCCTGGGCCTCCGGCATCGCCGGCGGCCGCGTGCCCGCCGCCAACCCTGATTTCATCCGTCGGCACCTGGAGCTGCTTTCGACGGATGTGCAGGGGCCGCAGGACCTGGAGTGGGCGGCGCCCGGCGGCCGCGAGCTAGTGGCGCTCTCGGCGGCGCCGGTGATAGACGGCGAACGGGTCGACGCCGCCCGGTTGGTGGACCTGCGCCCCTGCGTGGCGAACCGGCGGCTGCGCTGGTCGGTGCCTCCCGGCAGTTGGCGCCTGATGGGCGTGGTGCAGCGCCGTGGCTGGACGGTCTGCGGTGACCACTATGGCTCCGAGGCCTGGACCGACCTGACCAATGCCGACGCCGTCGACCTGTTCATTCAGCTGACCCATGAGGAGTACAAAAAGCGCCTGGGCCCAGACCTGGGGCAGACGGTGTGGGCCATGTTCACCGACGAGCCCCCCTCCACCTTTCCCGCCTGGGGGCTCAAGGTCGCGGCGGCCTTTCGGGCGCGGCACGGTTACGCCATTGAGCCCTACCTGCCCCTCCTCTGGTACGACGGCGGCCCCGAGACGGCGCGGGTGCGCTGCGACTATTACGATACCATCGCCGCGCTCTACGAAGAGGCCTTTTTTGCCCGCTGCGGCCGCTGGTGCGCGGAGCAGGGGCTCGATTTCTCGGGCCATCTGTTGCTGGAGGAGAACCTCATCCTCAACACCCGCTTCATGGCCGACGCCTTTCGCCAGCTCCGGCATCTGCACATCCCTGGCATCGACTGGATCTTCCCCGGGCGCATCCCCTCCAGCGTGCCCAAGCTGGCCCAGTCGGTGGCCCACTGCTACGGCCGCTCGCGGGTGATGAGCGAAACCTTTGCCCTGGCCGGCTGGGCCGCCGACATGCAGTGGATGCGCTGGCAGATGCAGTGGGAGTATGTGCATGGGGTCAACCTGCTCGTGCCGCACGCCTTTTTCTACAGCATCTCCGATACCGTGCCCATCCCCCAGGCGCCCGACAACCTGGGCTACCGCTGGCACGACTGCCCGCCCTCCATGTTCTTCCGCCAGCCCTACTGGCGCCATTACCATCACTTTGCCGACCTGACGGCGCGCACCGGCTACCTGCTCAGCCAGGGGACGCACGTGGCCCAGTGCGCCGTGCTCTACCCCATCACCAGCGTCTGGGCCGACTATCGCCTGGCCGACGGCTGGCTGCGCAGCCTGCACGCCAACGTCTATGATCTCCCCGGCACCTGGATGACCGCCGACAAGCTGGAGCAGGGCCCCGCCGCCGTGGTGACCGACTCGTGCTATCGGGCCATCATCGAGGGCCTGCGCGAGCATGGGCGCGACCTGGACGTGCTGGATGACGACACCCTGCAGCGGGCCGGGGTCGAAGACGGCCGGCTGGCAGTGGGCGAGGAGCGCTTCCCTGCGCTCATCCTGCCCGCGGTGCACACCATCCGCCGGGCGACGCTGGAGCAGGCGGCGGCCTTTTGGCGGCAGGGCGGCACGGTCATTGCCCTGCGCTGCCTGCCGACGGCCTCGGCGGAGGCGGGCGAGGGCGACCCGGCGGTGGCCGCGCTCGTGCGCGAGCTGTGGGGCGATGCCCCCCAGCCCGGGCGCCCGGCTAATCCGCGCGCGCTCTACTTCTCGGGCGGGTTCGGGCCGGAACTGGCGGGCGTGCTTGCGCAGGTCGCGCCGAATGCCGAGATCCCCCTCTGGGGCATCGACGTGCAGCAGCGGCGCCTGCCCGGGCTCGAGATCTATTACCTCACCAGCCGGCTCGATCACGCCGTGGAGGTGGAGGTCACCCTCAGCGGCCCCGGCAACCCGGAGCGCTGGCATCCTGAGACAGGCACAGTGACGCCGATTGACCTCTACCGCCGTGCGGGCGAGCGCGTGACGGTGCCCCTCGCTCTTGGCCCTTACGACGGCTTTTTCGTCGTCCTGCGTGTGGGGCCCGAGCGGCCGCACCTCACCGCGACCAACCTGCGCAACGCCCGGGTGCACGTGGCGGCGGGCCGGCTCAGTGTGACCGGCGAGGCGGCGGCGCCCGGCCGGCAGTGGGCGCGCGTGGCGGTGGGCGGCCGGGAGCTGGAGCTGGCCGGCGAGTGCGCCGAGGAACCCGCCGAGCTGCCCCTGGACGAAACCTGGGCGTTCGCGGTGTTGCCCTTCCCGGAAGAGCCCGAGTGGCGGCACGACATGGACCGCCTGGAGCTGATGCAGCCGGCGGGAGGTTACCCCGAGGCGCTGCGCACCGGCTCGTGGACGGAGCAGGGCCTGCCCTTCTTTTCCGGCACCGGCCGCTACCGGCAGGTTTTCCATCTGCCGGAGGCATGGGCCGGCCGCAGGCTGGAGCTAGACCTGGGGGAGGTGCGCATCGCTGCGCGCGTCTATCTGAACGGCGAGCTGATCGGCGACCGCCCCTGGGCCCCTTACCGGCTGGACCTGCCCGGCGCGCGTGCAGGCGATAATGATCTGGCGGTGGAGGTCTCGAACACCCTGGCCAACTATATCGCCGTGCGCCATGCCGATGCGCCCGAGCCGCAGCGAGGCTGGGCGCACTTCAAGCCGGAGCAACTCCGCTCCGGGCTCATCGGCCCCGTGCGCCTCATTGCTACGCCGCGCATCACCTTGGTCTAAAGGGGTTTGGGGGTGTAGGAGGTTGTCGTCGGCTGCAAGCCGCGCCGGGCAGCCGACGACAACCTCCTACACCCCCAAACCCCCCCGGGAGGGGCCGGGAGGCGGCGAAGCATATCGCCCGGCTCCTACCCCGGGCGCCCACTCGATTCTTGCTTTAAATGCAAACCTCCTGTAAACTATGTCCATTGAGCTAACGTGCAATGGGAGGAGCAGCAGAAGATGGCTGAGGGCATCCCGCGCATTGCGCTGGGCCGCACGGGCCTGCAGGTGACCCGCCTGGGCATCGGCGGCGCCTATTGCCGCACCGTGGAGGGCTATCGCGCGGCCCTCGACTGCGGCGTGAACTACCTGGATACCGCCCACGATTATCTGAACGGCGAGGATGAGCAGCTCATCGGCCACGCCATCGCCGGCCGCCGCCACAAGTTGGTGCTGGCTACCAAGACGCAGCGGCGCGACGCGGCCGGCGCGCGGGCGGAGCTGGAGCAGTCACTCCGCTCGCTGCGCACCGACTATATCGACATCTGGCAGATCCACTATCTGAACACCGAGGCGGAGCGCGCGCAGGTGCTGGGGCCGGGCGGGACTATGGAGGCGGCCGTGCGGGCCCGCGAGCAGGGCCTGGTGCGCTTTATCGGCGTGACGGGCCACGACTGGGCTGAGGTCGGCAAAGCGGTGGCCACTGGCTTGTTCGATACCGTCCTCTGTTGGTACAACTGCGCCATGAAAGAACCGGAGAGCCTGATCTTCCCCCACGCCGTGGCGCAGGGGATGGGTGTGATCATCATGTCGGCCGCGCGCCAGGAAAAGCTCTTTTCCGCCGAGGATGATCCGCCCATGGTGGACTTTTACCGCTATGTGCTCAGCCACCCGGCCGTCCATGTCACGCTCATGGCACTGCGCAGCGAGGAGCGCTTTTGCCGTGTGGCGCGGGGCATCGCCGAGCGACCGACCCTGACGGCGGAGGAGCAGCGGCGCCTGGAAGCATATGGGAGCGCCATGCGTACAGCGGGCTTGCTGGAGTTGTAGGGAATAGCCATGAAGCAGCCGGGAGTAGCGCCATGAAGATCACCAAAGCATGGCGCCCAAGATCGAGCCCGCCCAGGGCTATATCGATCTGCCCACCGGGCCCGGCCTCGGCCAGGACCTCGACGACGACATGATCGAAAAGCGCGAGGAGTTCACCCCGTAGCGCCGGCAGCCCATTTGCCTGCTCAGAAAACCCGGCCTATGATATCCTCTCCACTGTTTATGTATTGTGCTAGCGAGGACATCTCATGCCTGGTGTGCGCTGGTTCTATCCGGAGCCTGAGCCGGACGAGGGTGGCCTGATCGGTTTTCGCCGTGGGCTCTTGTTCTTTGCTGCTACCTTTTCTACGTTTTCTTCCTGGCTGTTATTCCTCTGGGCCGGCATGGCGCGGCCCCTGGCGGGGCCCGAACTGGCGGCCAAGTGGTCTGCGCTGGGCCTGGCGCTGCTGACTCTGCTCCTGCGGCAACGGTGGCCGCGTCGCGCCTCGTTCCTCTGGACCCTGGGCAGCCTGGCGCTGAATGGCCTGATCCTGTCGGCCTATGGCCTGCCGGCTGCCCTGCCGCTCTTCGTGCTGGTGGTGGTGTTAGCTGGCCTGCTCCTGGGCACGCCCTGGGAGGCAGCCGTGGCTGCGGTGAGCATATTCCTGGTCGTGGCGTTGCGCGGCAGTTCGATGGCTGGCCCTCCGACCTATTGGCTGGCCCTGCTGGCGGGCGCTGCCGTCCTCAGTATCCTCATTAACCGGGTTACGGATCTGACCGACTATTGGGAGCGTGAGGCCACGCAGCGCCAGCACGACCTGATCCTGAAATTGCGGGACCGCCAGGGTGAGCTGAACCGCACCCTCAAAGCGCTGGACGAGGCCTATGCCTTGCTCAAGCGCTCGCACGACGAGCTGATCGTCGCCCGCCGGCAGGCTGAGGAAGCGAGCGCCCTCAAGGAGCAGTTTGTGGCCAACGTGAGCCATGAGCTGCGCACACCACTGAATCTGATCGTCGGTTTTGCCGAGATGATGTACCTCTCTCCTGAGATCTATGGCGATGTGCGCTGGACGCCTACCCTGGAGGGCGATATTCAGGAAATCTACCGCGCCAGCCGGCACCTGCAGAGCCTGGTCAACGATATCCTCGACCTCTCGCGCATCGATGCGGCGCGGCTGCCCATGTTCCGCGAGCTGTATGACATCCGCTCCATCATCGCCGAGGCGGCTGATACCATCTCACCCCTCTTGCGCCAACGCGGGCTTGAGTACCATGCTGAGTGGCCCGAGGAACTACCGCGCCTTTTTGTCGACCGCACCCGCGTGCGCCAGGTGTTGCTGAACCTCTTCAACAATGCCCTCCGCTATACTGACTATGGGGGCATTACGGTGCGCATTGTCCAGGAAGAAGCAGCAATAGTGGTCAGCGTGCAGGATACGGGCCTGGGCATTCCCGAGGACCAACTGGAGAATATCTTCCAGGAATTCCGTCAGCTCGATGGTGACCAGCGCCGCGGCGGTGGGGCAGGGTTGGGGTTGGCGCTCAGCCGGCAGTTTATCGAGCTGCACGGGGGCCGCATGTGGGCGACCAGCAAGGTCGGAGAGGGAAGCACTTTTCATTTTTCGCTGCCGTTGCCCGGCGCCGTGGCGCAGACGACTCGCCTGCAGCGCACGCCCGATCGCCGGCAGATTGACCTCAGCCACTACCCTCTGGTGGTCATCGACCCAGACCCCTCGATTCCCGAGATGCTCTCCCGCTATCTCGGGGACCGGCGCGTGCTTTCTGCCAGGGATGCGCTCCAAGCCGAAGCGCTGATAGAGGCAGAGCATCCACTGGCGGTCATCATGAACCAGTTGCCCGATGTTCCTCCGGCAGAGTGGCTGGGGCCGCTGGGCGAACAGAGCCGGCGCTATGGTGTGCCGGTCTTGCGCTGTTCGATCCCCAGCCCAAGCTGGCTGCAGCAGAGCAGCGGCTTGAGTGAGTGCCTCACCAAGCCCATCTCTCGCGAGGCGCTGAGCAATCTGTTGCAGAAGCATCTGCGGGCCCCGGGTACGATCCTGGTGGTGGATGACGACCCTGGCTTTGTGCGGCTGATGGTGCGTATGCTCGAGACGATGGAGGGCGTAACTGAGGTGCTTACGGCGCACTCGGGCGCCCGTGCGCTGCGCCTGGCGCATGAGAAGCGCCCGGCGCTGGTGCTGCTGGACCTGCTCATGCCGGAAATGGATGGTTTTGCGGTACTACACGCCCTGCGCGAGGATGCAGATCTGGCCACAACAACGGTCGTAGCGGTGACGGGGACCAGCTACGCCGAGGATGCCCTGTTGCGCCGCGGGTCCATAATCACGTTATCTCAGGCGGGGGGTATCTCCACCGGCATGACGGTAGAGGTGCTCAACGCCATGTTGCAGGTCGTCCGTCCCAGCTATGCCGATGGCGCCGCCGGTGGATCCGCTCCTGGGGAGTGATGGGCGCCGGATGGCTCTCACGAAGACGGTTGTGGGGGGTCCGATTGGAGAGCGTGCGGGTTTGTCAGCCGCTCCAGGGCTTGCAGCAGGCTGAGACGGTCGACCGGCTTGTGCAAAAAGCCATCGACGCGCAATGCCGCCGCCAGCTGTGGGTCATCGATGATCGAGCAGACAAGCAGGTGCGCCCGCCGGCCGGCCTCGCACGCCCGCAGCGCCTCAAGCACTTCCCAGCCATCGCGCTCTGGCATCATGACGTCCAGGATAATCACCTCCGGCGCGACCTCCTCGACCAGCGTCAGCGCCTGCTCGGCCCGGGTGGCGCTGAAAAGCCGGTAGGGCTGGCCCTCCATATAACGCTCAAAGAGGCGGATCAGCCCTTCGTTGTCATCGATGATCAAAACACGGTGCTCGTGGGCAAGGGGGATGTAGACGGAGATACGCTCCGCGCCATTGGGCAGGGCCTCACACTGCCAGGCCAGGGCCAGGGCCTCCAGAAGCTGCCCGGCGACGGCATAGGGCTGTGCGGAGCCCGCAACTGGCGGCGGTGTAGGCTCGGGGTTATAGATGATCTCGACGACCGCCTGGCCTGCCCCGCGACGCAGGTAGACCGTCAGCTCATGGCCCTGGTGGGTGCGGGCGGCATGGCTCAGGAGGTTGAGGATCGCCTGCCGCAGCATGACCCGGTTGACGGCCACCCGCAGGTCCGGCGCTTTGGCTCGCAGATGTACCTGCAGGCCATGCTCGTTGGCCAGGGGGCGGATGTTCTCGATGGCCTTTTCGAGCAGTTGAGGCAGGTTCACCTCCTGGCTGTTCACAACTGCCAGGCGATCCACCTCGGCGCGCAGACGGGCCGCTGCGGCAGGCAAGCCCTCGGCGGCGGCTGGCGTTTTGGGCCCGTGCTCCAGCACGCCGCTATCCCATACGATCTGCGTCAGGGCCTCTACGGCGCGCCGCAGCTCACGATAGGCCTGCCGGTCGCCGATATCGAGCTGCGCGGCCACCTCGCCCAGGCTCTGCCGCAGGATGTAGCGCCCGCGCAGAATCTGATAGGGCCGTGCTGCCGGCGCATTGGGAGCAATGCCGGGGCCGGGGTCCAGCGCCTCGATGCTCAGCCGCAGTGTGCGGCGCAGCATCTCGCCGCGCGTCTGATTGGGGGCCTGGGCCACGACTTCGATCCGCTGGGCCAGAGGATGGTTCTCCAGATAGGCCGGATCGTGGAGATGGGCCAACGCAGTGCGCAACTCGGCAAGCAGGCTTTCGGGATGAGACATAGTTACAAACCCTCAGCATGACAGTATGACAGTAGTATGTCACAAACGTGGCATGCGGCATATAAAGAACATGATATGATAGTAGCATGCGGTCATCATCCCGTCAACAGCGGTTGCTTGGCCATCGCGGCGCTCACATGGGAGCGCCGCCCTGCACAAGGAAATGGAGCAAAGCCATGGAAAAACTATCTCGTCGTGCTTTCCTTCGTTTGACCGGCGCTGCAGCCCTGGGCGCTCTCGTCACGGCCTGCGCACCGGCAGTCAAGCCGACCGAAGCGCCCCAGGCCACCCAGGTGGCAGCAGGGGTCACGCAGGCGCCGGCGCAGGGCACCATGGTGACTTTTTGGCCTGAGTGGGGGGGCAAAGACTCCGATGCTCTGTTGGCGCAGGTGCAAAAGTTCACCGAGGAAACCGGCACCCCGGTCCAATACCTGCCTATCCGCGACCATGCCCGCATGATCGCCTCCATGGGCGCAGGCAACCCCCCTGACCTCTTGATGACCTGGGATGCCGGCGCCGTCGGCACCTGGTTCTTCAACGGGGCCATCAAAGAGATCAAACCCTATGTCGAAAAGAGCGGCTTTGATCTGAGTAAGCTGCACCCGATGGGCGTCGCGGCCGGCACGATGATGGGCCACCTGATCGCCCTCTCCCTCTCCAACTATATGAACAGCGTGCTCTACTGGAACAAGGACATCTTCAAGCAAGAAGGTCTGGACCCCGAGACGCCTCCCAGCACCTGGGAGGAACTGGCGGCCTGGTCTGACAAGCTCACCAAGGTCGAGGGCGACGAGATCACGCGCCTGGGGTTCCTGGTGAACTATGGCCAGTACTCGGCTGGTACGATCCAGTATTCCTGGGGTGGCCGCTACTACAGTGAGGACGGTACCCAGATCACCTGCGATAACGATGGCATGATCGCTGCTCTCGAGTACACGCGCAGCTTCTTCCAGAAGTATGGTGTGGACAAGGTGCAGCGCTTCTCGAGTGGCCTATCGGCGGACGTCGACAACCCCGCTTGCCCCTTCTATACGGGCGCTGGCGTGATCCGCCTCGATGGCGAGTGGGTGCCGACCTTCGTCGACCAGGTCAAGCCGGACCTCAACTATGGCGCCGGCTACATGCCCTACCCCGAATCGATGCCCGCCAGCAAGGGCGTGATGGTAGCCAATGCGAACCCAATGGTCATCCCGGCGGCAGCCAAGAACCCAGATGGGGCCTGGAACCTCATCCAATTCCTCAACCGGCCCGAGGTCTCGGCGGAGATGCTGTTGATCGTCGGCAACGCCTCGCCGGTGAAAGACGGCATCCAGCAGATGGTCAGCAAGGTCAAGAATGAAAAGTACAAGTGGATCCTGGAGGACCCCTGGACCAAGGCGACCGTCTACCCATTGACGGTCATGTCGCCGGTCGGGGCCCTCTACTCCGATGAACTGACCAAGGCCGTGGAAGCGGTCAACAACCTGCAGCAAGACCCCAAGGCGGCCATGAAGGCAGTGAAGGATAAGGTGCAGCCCGAGCTCGACGCAGCACTGAAGAAGATGGGCGTCAAGTAAGGGCTCGTTGGGAATTCCTGGGAACTGAGGGAACCAGGGTAACTGACGGAACTGAAGGGAAGGGAAAAGCACTCATCAGGCTGTGAGGGCGGTTGCGCTTCGGATGGAACGAGTGCGAGCCTCCCCCGCCTTTCCCTTCAGTTCCCCTGGTTCCTTCAGTTCCGTCAGTTCTAACAGTCACCCAACGGAGGCAACCGATGGCCGTTTCTGTATTCAAGATGTCGAGGCGAGTCCGCCGCAACCTTGCCTGGGGCCTGTTGTTCATTTCGCCCTGGATCATAGGTTTCCTGGCCTTTCTCGTCTACCCAACACTGGCTTCTTTCTATTATAGCTTTACCTCTTTCAGCATTGTCCAGCGGCCCGAGTGGCTGGGTCTGGGGAACTATACCAAGCTGCTGCTGCACGATGACAACTTTGTCCAGTCTCTGTTAAACACGCTCTACATGGTTGTGCTCCAGATCCCGCTCGCTATTGTGCTCTCGTTCCTGAGCGCGCTGTTGCTGAACATGAAGGTGCGCGGGCTGGCAATCTACCGCACTATCTACTTCTTGCCCTCTGTGGTGCCGCCGATCGCTGCCTCACTCCTCTGGGTCTGGATCCTCAACCCGCAGCAGGGCATCATCAACGATATCCTCAAGTTGGTCGGCCTGCACGCACCCGGGTGGTTTGCCGACCCTTACTGGTCGAAACCGGCAGTGATCCTCATGGGGCTCTGGGGCGTGGGCGGCTCCACAGTGCTCTTCCTGGCGGCGCTGCAGGGGGTGCCCAAAGGCCTCTACGAGGCGGCGACCCTGGATGGCGCCAACTGGCTACACCAGACTCTTAACATCACCATTCCCCTGGTCTCACCGGTGACCCTTTTCATGCTCATCACCGGCATCATCGATGCGTTCCAGATCTTTACACCCGTCTATGTCGTCAACCAAGGGACCTCAGGGGCGCCGCAGGGATCGCTCCTGTTCTATACCCTTTACCTTTTTGCTAACGCCTTTAACTATATGAAGATGGGCTATGCCTCCGCCATGGCCTGGATTCTATTCCTGATCATCATCCTGATCACAATCGTCATGCTACGCACGTCTACTTACTGGACTCACTACGACCTCTAGAGAGATGGGGGCTGATCATGGCCACTGGAGCGCGCGCAATCCCCCGCCGCTGGCAGCGCGGCCACTTTTGGCGGGTTGAGGTGCCCCAGCAACTGCTGAAGCACCTGGGGCTGATTCTGGTGGGGGTTCTCTTTTTCTTCCCCTTTGCATGGCTGGTGCTCACGTCCCTGAAATCGGTGCAGGAGATATTTCTCTTCCCGCCGACGATCCTGCCGCAAAAGGTAGTATGGAGCAACTATGCCAAGGCCGTCACGGCCATACCGTTCCTGCAGTACTTTGAGAACACGATGACGATCACGATCGGCAAGATCGTGGGCAGCGTCCTCTCGTGCTCGTTGGTCGCCTATGGCTTCTCGCGTATCGAGTGGCCTGGGCGTGAGACGGTGTTTGTGCTGGTGCTGGCGACGATGATGCTGCCCTTCCAGGTAACTATGATTCCGCTCTACATTATCTTCGACCGCATCCACTGGATAGGCACCTATTACCCGTTGATCATTCCAAGCTGGTTTGCCAGCGCCTATTTCGTCTTCATGCTGCGCCAGTTCTTCCGCACCATCCCGACTGAGCTTTCCGAGGCAGCGCGTATCGACGGCTGCTCTGAGCCGCGCATCTACTGGCAGATCATCCTGCCCCTGGCTCAGCCGGCCCTGGCAACCCTGGTGCTCTTCCAGTTCATGTGGACCTGGAACGACTTTTTCGGCCCGCTGCTCTACCTGAACGATCCCCGGAACTGGACGCTGGCCCTGGGCCTTTTGCAGTTCCGCTCCAGCCATGCCGTAGCCTGGGAGCAGCTGATGGCTGCCTCGACGCTGGTGACGCTTCCCTCTGTGATCATCTATTTCTTCGGTCAGAAGACGTTCATCCAGGGTATCACCACAACGGGCTTCAAATGAACCATCGTGAGCGCCTGCAGACCGTGTTGCGTGGTGGCATTCCCGATCATGTGCCGGTCGCGCCGGACTTTTCCAATATGATCCCCGCTCGCCTGACGGGCAAGCCTTTCTGGGATCTCTATCTCTACAACGACCCGCCCATCTGGGAGGCGTACATCGCCGCGGCCAGGTTATTCGATGCGGCAGGCATCCCGACCCATGTTCATTCCTGCGGGCCGGAACGGGCGCTGGTGAAGATATTCGCCGAAGAGACCACACTGACGGTCATTGATCCACTCGAAGTGCCGCCTATGGGCGATTGCATCCTGAGCGATCTGAAGCGCCTCTATGGCGGCAAGTTGACGCTCAAGGGCAACCTGCACACGACCGAGGTCATTTTGCGCAGCACCGTGGAGGACGTCATCGCTGCCTCCAGGCGCGCCATCGACGACGCAGCGGCGGGCGGGCGTTTTATCCTCTCGACGGGCGACCAGTGCGGGCGCGATACGCCCGATGATAATATCCGGGCCATGGTTGAGACGGCGCGCACCTACGGACGGTACTGAGCCGGCAGGCGGCCCGTTCCGGTGCAGCCAATGGCTGGCCTGCATGTACTGCATAGATGAAGGGCAGACGTATGGATACTATGACTTTTCGTGAGATGAACCTGCGCGTCTTTCAGGGCAAGCCGATCCCCCATCCCTTTTTCCAGCCCCGCATCGAGCCCTGGTACGAATGGCACCGCATTTTCAACCGCCTGGGCAAGTTCAGCCGCTTGAGCATGCAGGGCTATTTCGATGACCTGGGCGTTTCTATGCGCTATGTGCACTATTACACCGGCATGCCCGA
>Ga0123519_10004644_pt1 | contig 22106 bp, 19 predicted proteins | sample YelNatPaOPRAMG02_FD_87396 | JGI IMG/M metagenome (GOLD analysis project Ga0123519, IMG submission 87396) | Hot spring microbial communities from Yellowstone National Park - Yellowstone National Park OP-RAMG-02 (version 2) | ecosystem: Environmental > Aquatic > Thermal springs > Hot (42-90C) ...
GGCGGGTATTCGCTAGCGATAACTTCCAGGAGATCCACACCAAGAGCAAGGAAATTGCCTGTTTTCTGGTTTCAACCCCATTTATTCTTTTCCAGAATGTGCTCGGCAGGAGCAATTTTGGGGGCGGACTCCTCAGGATACAAACCTATGAGTGGGAACAAATGATGGTTTTGGACCCTAAATATATTAATGAGAAAATCAAAAATCATTTTGAAATCCTCGCCGAACGCCCCTTCGGAATGTTATTAAAGGAAATAACGATACCTAATCCCGACCGCCGCGAGCTTGATCTGGCTGTGCTGGAAGCTCTAGGATTTGAGGATGAACTAGAGCGGGAGATGATCTTGGAGGAGCTTTACAGCGCGGTTTGGGACATGGTTCAGTCAAGGCTTGAGAAAGCCAGAAGCTTTGAAGAGGAGGAAGTTGACCAGGAAAGTGGCTCATTAGGGAGGTAAAAGATGCCGCGTTCGCGATACGATCCCATAAGGATGAGAAAAGAGGCCGAGGGCCTCGCAGGGGAATTCCTTGAGATTCACCCTGATCCCCCTCCATCAACCAAGACCTTCAAGCTGATCCAGGAATTCATGAAAAGCCGCATCGTTTCGCCCTATCAGCAGGAGGTTTTCGCGAAAATGGTCTGGGAAGTGCTCTTCCCGGGCAGAGACCTCCCTCAGGAGGCTTATCCCCAGAGCCTTTTCTAGGCGCACCTATTTTATTGGCGCCGTTCCCCTCGTGCCCTGACCAGGAAGAGGAGGAGAAGTTGCGATTACTGGACCACCCTGGATTTTGGGTAGCTGCGAACCGGCTTCGGGGCGAAACTCGCCTGAGATAAGGTTTATAATTAATTTATCATGATAAGCGCTATTTTAGCTGGTCTGGTTATTCTCACGGTGGCCAGGGAAGAGGTTTTGTATAGCCTGGAGACGGATTCGGTTCCTGACTAGGTTTGGGCCAGCCCTGACGGGAGGTCGTGGGCCTTGGTTCGCTGGAGCGGTGATAGTTGCTACATCCTTCTCAACGGGGCCGAATACGGCCCTTATGCCTGGGTAGACCCGCCTGCTTTCTCGCCCGTTGGCTCGGCTTGGGGGTTCTCTTACGCTACAGGAACCTGGGGAATGCCCGTCTTCAGCATGAAGGGGAGGTGGCGGCTCCTCCTCAAGACCGAGAATTACGCGAAGAAATACGGGCCATATGATGAGGCGCGGGGACCTGTTTTCTCTCCGGATGGCTCGTCTTGGGGTTTCAGCTTCAAGCTCCGGGACAGCTCTTATGTCGTAATCAACGGGGCAGAATACGGCCCTTACGATAACGCATGGGCCCCCGGGTTTTCCCCCGATGGTAAGCCCTGGGGGTTCAGGTTCCTGCGGGACGGAAAATACTACTCCCTTATCAATGGCGAGGAGCGCGGGCCCTACGATAACATAGGAGATATCCCGCTATTCCCTGCAGAATCCCAAGGGAGTTCCGTCTACATCCCCGGCAAAGGTTCATACATCAATTTCCGCGGCAAGGAGTTCGGGCCATACTCTTATACGGGCGATCTGGTCGTTTCCCCTGACGGCAAATCCTGGGCCGCCAGGTTCTGGAGAGAGGGGATGTGGTATATGCTCCTTAACGGCAAGGAATACGGGCCATACTACGGGTTGAGCGATGCGGTTTTCCCCGGCAACGGCGAAACGGTCTTCTATGCAACCACTATGACCGAAACCGGAGCATTTCGGGTTCTCAGGGTAACGGTTTCTGAGAAGTAGCTATTACATTTGGAGGGAACGGAGAAGCCCTCGGCCCACGAGTCAAACCCTGGGCTAAAGCTTCTTGAGCACCGGTATCTCGCCAGCCTCAAGGTATCCCCTGCCCCAGTCAATATCATCCATGTTGTATCTCGTGCCATCAAGAATGCTTTTAGCGGCAAGGATGCCCGTCTCAAAGGAGTGATCCATGAGGTTATACCTGTGCCTGCCGTTCCTCCCTATGAGGTAAAGGTTCTCAAACCCCTCAAGCCACGCAAGGACCTTTGAAAGCGGCTCTTTGTAACCGAGATCCCAGACCGGATAAGCCTCCGTGACCCGGGTCACCTCCCAACCGATCACATCATTCTTGGTGAAGAACCCGAACTCCCGCTCTATGAAGTCCACGGTTCGGTCAGCAAGGGACCTATCGTCAGCGTTCCAGACATCATCCCCCCTGAAAACGAAATACTCAACAGGAAGGGAGGTGAGGGCTTCATCCGGGACCATCCAGGCCGACCAGTTCTTGGGCTCGTGCCAGCGGCCAAAGGGAACCCTGAGCTCCGGGAAGTATATCCAGGAATCCTTGGTTACATTCGGCTTTGCTATCTTCAGAAAAACTATCAGGAGATCGCGGAACCTGAGGTTTTTTGCGGCCGAGATAACCTCCTCCGGGGGGTTTGGCCTCATGGCCGCCAGGAGGGACGGGAGGGGTATTGAGCCTATCATGTGATCCACGGGGAACTCCTCGTTTCCAGCCCTTGCCGAAACGATGCGCTTGGCCTCCCAGCGGACCTCCTTGACCGGCGAGTTAAGCAGAATCCTGCCCCCTTTTGATATCAAGAAATCCGCGAATTTCTCGGAGATCTCGCCTATGCCGTATCTCGGGTAGTAGAACCTGTCAATTATGGTAGCGAGTTCCTCGCCCTTCTCCTTCTGAGGGAACAGCGCTTCCTTTATCGCTGTCGTTAGGGAAAGCCCCCTGATTCTCTCCGCGGCCCAGTCCGCTGATATCTGGGTGGGCTTTATGCCCCAGACCTTCTCCGTGTATTCCTCAAAGTTGAATCGGTATAATCCCCGGCCGAAACGCTTTACCACCCAGTCCTCAAAGGAGACATCCGGCCTCCTCCTGTAGGCGAGCTTTGCCCAAATGTAGTCCAGGATGAACCCAGCGCCCCTTAAGGGGCTGAGCTTTCTGAGAACATCGCCTATCTTTATGGGGTAAAGGAAGAGCTTGCCCTCCTTGTATATCCTGGAGACCCTCGTTGGCATGAGTAGATCATCGCCCAGGATATCCGCTATCATTTCAAGGAGAACCCTGTTCTTCGTGAAGAACCTGTGGCCGCCGAGGTCATAACGGAACCCATCGGGGGTGAGGACCGTCCGGGATATCCCGCCAACAAACCCCTGCTTCTCTATAACCAGAGGCGCGACCCCTGCCCTTGCAAGAAAGTAGGCCGCAGAAAGCCCCGCGGGCCCCGCGCCGAGGATAACAACATTCACGGGGAAATTATAAAGGTTGATCCTTGGCGGTTGCCCGTTTTCGTTTCCGTTCCCAGCGCGGGTTTTCCCAACCCGTCCATTCAATCTCCATTCCCAGTGCGGGTTTTCCAACCCGCTTTCAATCTAACCCGCCTGTCTGGGAATGATGATTTAATCGGAAAAACCCGGACTGGTTACCTCCCCACCGGCACAAGGCAGGACGCGGTTCCCCTTTCATGGATGAAGGCCGCGGCGCCGGCCTCGCATTTGGGATACATCATGGTCACTGACCAGTTCAGCGCTCCTGTGTTCGCGTTCATGCAATAAACAACGCCTCCAGCATTGCCAACAACCACATCTGCTACCCCATCCCCCGCAACATCCTTCAGGCAGGGAGAACCGTATCCTCCGGCGAAGCCCTGCGACCACTTGACCGCGCCGTTCTCAGCCTCAAGGACTGCCAGGGTCGTGGAAGAGGAAACCGCTATCTCAAGCAGTCCGTCGCCGTCAGTGTCATAGGCCGCTGGGGTGGAATTCACCGTGCCGATTGAGGCGAGCCAGATCTGAGCGCCTGAACTGTTCAGGCAATAGAGGCCGGAACCCCCACCAACAATGACCTCAAGGCCAGGATTGGATGGAACGAAATCAGCGACCTTATGTGAACGCGCTCGCGAATGTCCACTGCGTTGCGCCAGTGAGGCCACCCAGGCAGACCGTCCCAACTCCGTTGGATATGCTGACTATGCACTCCAACTGCGGGTCGGCATCCAGGTTATATATGCAAGCTGTGGATATGGGATTTGAGCCGACGGCCCTTGTCCACTGCACGGATTGGTTGACGCCGTCTACAAGCGCGAGTGTTCCCGTGTTGTAGCCAGGGACAAGGGTCTCAAGGCAGAGGTCGCCATCGCCTATCTCCGCTGTAGCAGGGGGGCGCTCCACATAGCCCGCGCCGGTATACTCCCAGGTAATGGATGGCGCGGAGCTCATCGCACCCTTGAGGGGCGAGAAGTGCGTGTTGATCAGGTCAAAGCCGTATGTCGGCCACCAGGCCGGGTTGTGGGATATTATCAGGAATAACAGCATATTCATCCTCCCGTTTGTATATTTATGGCATATGATAAATTATTATTCACGATTGGCCCTTAAAACCCTCATCAGCCTCTCCAGGTCAATCTCATGGCCGTTTAGGCTCGCGGAGTCCATACGAGCATCCTCAATGATAAGAATGGGCGTCCCGTCCTGAACCCAGTTGTAAAGCCACTCAGCGTCGCGGTTCTGGGGAGCGAGGCACCCGTTCGTCCAGTTCTCAATTCGCCCCCTCCACCAGACCCCCTGCCACTCCTCCGGGTTCGGGTATCCGTGGATGAGTATCGCGCCGCCGAGAGGGGTGTTTTGCGGGGGCAATTGCCCTTCGGCGTGCGCGCGGACTATCTGGTTGTAGGTTGCCCTTGTTATCCTGCCCTCCGCGAGAGCCCTCTCCGCGTCGTGAGGGCCCGGATAGTTTATGAGCACGGGCCAGGGGAAACGGCTCCAGCGCCTCCTGTAAAGCCTGTAAAGCCCGCACGGCGTCCTCTCGTCTCCCCGCCTGGTCTTTGGGCCGAAGTAAAGCGAATCTCCCCCTGAGAAGAGGAATGCCCTTATGGGCTCGCCCCTTTCAAAGGCTATCATTAGGTTGAGCGAAAGGACAGCCAACACGGCCTTTTCATCCCCGGCTATCAGCTCCCAGGAGGAATCAGGAAGCTCAATGTTCCCTGAGAACTGGCCGTAGGGGGATGGGACGGTGATGGGCAGGAATATTCCAAGGAGTGCCCAAAACATCGTCCCCAAATTATAAACCGCGGCGCGGCGCAGGAGCATGCACTCTCGCTATTCCTTGATTGACAATAGTTTCCCGGATCAGCTCCCTCCGGAAAACCCTCCCCGCGGCGCGCGCCGGAACGAGCCAGGCACGGAAATCCTTTTCCGGCAAGGGATTTGGCCAAAGGGGTTGGCCGGAGCGGGAATGGCCCGAACCCCTTGGCCGAAGGCCACCTAGGCGCGCTTGAAACAGGTAAGCGCGCTGTCTCATAATAACGCCGCACTGAGATGGCCAAGCAAAAAAAGTCGCTCAAGGAGAAAAAGGGAACATCTTTGGCCCTGAGCGAGAACGCTATGCGCGTCCTTGAGAACAGGTATCTGCTCAAGGACGAGGAGGGACGGGTCAAGGAAACGCCGGAGGAGATGTTCCTGCGGGTGGCGAGGGCTATTGCCGAACCGGAACAGGATAGGATGAAGTGGACGGACGCCTTCTACGATCTGCTCGTTTCAATGAGATTCCTTCCGAACTCCCCAACGCTTATGAACGCCGGGACCCCCCTGGGCCAGCTCTCCGCGTGCTTTGTGCTCCCCATAGAGGACAGCATGGAGGGCATATTTGAGACCCTGAAGGACACCGCCAAGATACATCAATCGGGCGGGGGGACCGGTTTCTCCTTCTCTAGGCTCAGGCCAAAGGGGGACCTGGTGAGGAGCACGATGGGGGTTGCGTCCGGCCCTGTATCCTTCATGAGGGTCTACGATGCGGCAACCGAGGCCGTGAAACAGGGAGGAAGGAGGCGGGGGGCCAACATGGGGGTCCTGAGGGTTGATCACCCCGACATCCTTGAATTCATAACATGCAAGGACAGGGAGGGGGATATTCCGAACTTCAACATCTCAGTCGCCGTTACTGACCGTTTCATGAAAGCGGTCCAGGAGGGAAAGGAATACCCCCTGATAAACCCCAGGACCGGCAAGAGCACAGGGCGACTGCCGGCGAGGGAGGTTTTCGCCAAGATGGTCCACCAGGCCTGGAAAAACGGCGAACCGGGCGTAATCTTTATTGACGAGATAAACAGGCGGCACCCGCTGGATCCGGAGGTTGGGATAATTGAGAGCACGAATCCTTGCGGCGAGCAACCCCTCCTCCCAATGGAGAGCTGCAATCTCGGCTCCATTAACCTGGCGAAGTTCTTCAAGGGGCCTGACCCCTGGTTCATAACCCACGACAGGCCAGCATCCTGGGATGAGGCAAAGGAGCTGATTGACTGGGAATCCCTCGGCCAGACCGTTGATCTCGCGATCCGATTCCTGGACGATGTGATAGATGTCAACAGCTTTCCACTTGAGAAGATAAAAGAAGCTACTCTGGCCAACAGGAAGATAGGACTCGGCGTAATGGGTTTCGCTGACCTCCTCATCCTCGCCGGAATCCCACACTCATCCCCGGAAGCGGTAAAGGCGAGCGAGGGCATCATGTCCTTCATCCAGACCAGGGCCAGGGCCGCGTCCTCCAGGCTTGGGGAGGAAAAGGGCAGTTTCCCGAACCTTGAGCGCAGCGTGTTCAGGGGGACCCCCATGCGCAACGCCACCGTAACAACCATAGCCCCAACCGGAACCATATCCATGATAGCGGATTGCTCGTCCGGCATAGAGCCGATCTTCTCCCTCGTCTACACGAAAACCGTTATGGACGGCACCCCTCTTCTCTATATCAACAAATACCTGGAGCAGGCCGCGGACGCCTTCGGCTTTCGGGACGCGATGGAGGAACTGGCGGGCGAAAGGAGCCTCAAGGACAAGCTACAACTCCCTCAACACATAAGGGACATATTTGAGACAACCTTTGACATATCGCCCCAGCAACATGTGGCCATCCAGGCCGCTTTCCAGAAATACACATGCAACGCGGTTTCCAAAACGATAAACATGCCCAACTCAGCCACGGAGGATGATATTGCGGATGTCTACAAGATGGCGTGGCAATCCGGGTGCAAGGGCATAACAGTATACAGGGATGGCAGTCGCGCCGCGCAGGTGCTCACCGTAAAGTCGGAGGGGGGAACCATAAAGCCCAGGCCGAGGCCAGAAAAGGTCGCTGGCTATACCTATAAGGTGAAGACGGAGCTGGGTAACACCTATGTCGTCATAAACGAGGACGAAACAGGGCCGCTTGAGGTCTTTGTGAATCTCGGAAAGTCAGGCACAAGCCTCAAGGCGCTCTCCGAAGCAATAGGAAGGCTCATATCCCTGGCCCTGAGGTCATCCGTATCTCCTTGGGCGATAGTTGAGCAATTGAGCGGCATAAAGAGCGCGTCCCCAACCCGTCAGCCCGACGGCTCCGTGGTGTTCTCGGTTCCTGACGCTATAGCCAAAGCCCTCGCCAGGTTCCTCACAGAAAAATCAGCGGGCAAGGGGGTCAGAAAAGAGACCGATACCGGCCAGACAACAGCCCAGGAGATATGCCCTCAGTGCGGGGGGCCGCTCTTCATGGCAGAGGGATGCTACATGTGTAGGGACTGCGGGTATTCAAGGTGCGAGTAGGAGCTATGGGAAAGCCTGAGTTCGTTCACCTTCATGTGCACTCGGACTACTCCCTTTTTGACGGGGTTTCTACGGTAGACGAGATCGTAAGCGCGGGGGCAAGGATGGGCATGAGGGCAATAGCTCTCACCGACCACGGGAACATGATGGGAGCTGTGCACTTCGTGAAGGCCGCCGAAAGGTGCGGGATAAAACCCATAGTTGGGCTTGAGAGCTATATTGCCCTTGAGGATAGAAGGAGGAAGGACAAGGATCTTGACAAGCTTTATTTCCACCTGACCCTAATAGCAACCGATGAGAGGGGCTTCAAGAACCTCATGGCCATAACCACCGACGCGCACCTGAACGGCTATTACTACAAGCCCAGGACGGACCTGGGGTTTCTCGCGGAGCACAGGGAGGGGCTTTTGGCGCTATCGGGGTGTCCGAAGGGCGAGATACCGTATGTCTATCTGAACCAGGGCGAGGCCGCCGCGCTCTCCGCCCTCAGGAAATACCTTGAGATATTCGGGCCGGAAAACTTCTACCTTGAGCTCCAGAGCGTTGGGGTTGAGGGATACGAAGAAGTTAACCGCTGGCTCGTTAAGCAAGCGGCGAGACACGGGTTGAAGACCGTTGCCACCAACGATGTTCACTATGTGAGCAAGGACGAGGCCTATCTCCAGGAAATAATCATCTCCCTGAACAGCAACAGGACCTACGAAGACGAAAGATACATCAAGACCGACCAGCTTTACCTCAGAACCCCCGAGGAGATGGCCGCGCTTTTCGCCGAGGTCCCCGAGGCCCTCTCCACAACCCTTGAGGTAGCCGAGCGCGTCGGCGAAGTCCTCGATCTGAAAAGGGTCTCCCTGCACCTGCCGGAGTTCCCTCTTCCGGAAGGGTTTTCTTCGGCTGATGATTACCTTGCCAGGCTCGCCCGGGAAGGGTTAAGGAAAAGGTTCGGTGATCCCCCTCCGGAGGAATACAGAAAGAGGCTGGAGCACGAGCTCAGCGTCATAAAGGGGACCGGGTTCGCCAGCTATTTCCTGATAATATGGGACATAGTTGAGATGGCAAGGAAAGCAGGGGTCCCGGTCGGGCCGGGGAGGGGCTCCGGGGCCGCATCATTGGTCCTGCACTGCCTCGATGTGACGAAGATTGACCCAATAAAGCATAACCTCATTTTTGAGCGCTTTTTGAACCCGGAGAGGATATCCCCGCCCGATGTGGACATAGACTTCTCTGACACGAAGCGGGACAGGGTTATAGAGGCCATAAAGCGGAAATACGGGGAGGAATCCGTTGCCCAAATAGTGACATACTCTAGGCTGAAGGCACGGGCCGCGGTGAAGGATGTGGCGCGGTTTTACGGGCTACCCTTCGCTGAGGTGGACTCCCGCGTCTCAAAGCTCATTCCTCCGGGAATGTCGCTCTCCGAGGCCCTCCGGGAGATACCCGATCTCGCTAAGATAGCCTCTGAGAGCGAGGAATACGCCAGGGTTTTTGAGACAGCGAAAAGGCTTGAGGGCCACATAAGGAACCTGTCCGTCCACGCGGCCGGGGTGGTCATAACCCCTGGCAAGCTTTGGGACTATGTTCCGCTCATAACCGTGAACTCCGCCGACGGGAGCAGGGCGGTCGTCACCCAGTTTGATATGAAATCCCTTGAGGATATCGGCATACTCAAGGTTGATATCCTCGGGCTACGGACCCTATCCGTGGTTGAGAGATGCCTAGACCTCGTGGCAAAGACCCGCGGGGAACCGCTTGCCCTTGACAGCATACCCCTTGACGACGAGAAGACATTCTCCCTTCTGGCGAGGGGCGAGACAGCCTCGGTTTTCCAGCTTGAGTCCGCGGGCATGCGCAGGACCCTCCGCAACCTCAACCCAACCTCCATAGAGGATATATTCGCGGTCGTTGCGCTTTTCAGGACGGGCCCTCTGGAGGCCGGCATGACCGAGAGGTATATCCAGAGGAAAAACGGCCGCGAGCCAGTCCACTACCCCTTCCCGGAGCTTGAACCCATACTGCGCGATACATATGGGGTCATAGTCTACCAGGAGCAGATAAGCGGAATAGCAGTCGCTCTGGCGGGCTTCAGCCTGGGAGAGGCGGATGTCCTCAGATACGCCATAGGCAAGAAAAAGCCCGAGCTCATGGAAAGGATGAGGGCAAAGTTCATAGAGGGCGCGGTAGCCAGAGGCCACGATCCAGCTGAGGTTGAGAAGCTTTGGGATGCCATGAACGAGTTCGCTGGTTATTCGTTCAACAGGGCGCACGCCGCTAGCTACGGCCTCCTCGCATACTGGATCGCCTACCTCAAGGCCAACTACCCAGCTGAGTTCATGACAGCCGCCCTGAACGCCGCCATTGATGCTCCGAAAACCCAGGAAAAGGTTCCCCCGCTCGTTGACGAATCGCGGAGGATGGGAATAAGCGTTCTGCCGCCTGACATTAACTCATCCGAGGCCTACTTCAGCATGATTGACGACCGGAGGATACTCTTCGGGCTTGCCGCCATAAAGAATGTGGGGACCTCAGCCATAGCGGACATACTCAGGGCGAGGAGGGACGGACCCTTTACCTCCCTTGAGGACTTCATGGCCAGGGTCTCCTCCAAGGTCAACAAAAAGGTCACCGAGAGCCTAATCAAATCGGGCGCTTTTGATAAGCTAAACCCTGACCGCAAGGGGCTCCTCGCCAGGTGCGAGAAATTGGGCGGAAGGACAGGCGGCTCATCCTCCGGGGGTTTCTTCGTTGGAATGATCCCGGCGAACGGTTCGGATCTGGGCAAACCTGACCCTGAGTCCAACGCGGAGTTTGAAAAGGAGGTCCTGGGCCTCTACCTAACCTCCTCACCCCTTGACCGCTACCCCTTGGCTAAAATGCTCCGCGCCACCCCCTCATCCCGCTTAATTGAATACGAGAACGGCCAAAAAGTGAGGGTTGTCGGGGTCCTGCTTAACATAAATCGCCAGAAAAGCAAGAAGGGAAACTACTTCGCGCAAGTCAACATAGAGGACACCGAGGGCAGGTTTGCCGGAATCATATTCTCAGAACCGCTTAAGAAGATAGGCTCCTTGCTTAAGGAGGACAAGGTTTATCTCTTCACCGGAAGGGTAATAGTGGAGGTAAGGGAGACAGATGATGAGGAGGGGGAGGAAAAAGATGTTAAGATAGCGATAGAGGACGCACAGCCAATAGAGGAAGTCCTCAGGCGCCCCAAGAGGGTGACCATAGAGGTGGAGCCCGAGGACCTCGCCAGGGATGAGGTATTGAACGGCATAGCGGAGTGCGCCAGGAAACACCCTGGCAGTGTCCCGATTGCTTTCAGGATAGTGTGCGACAGGCCGAGGCTCCTCGTGAGCAGGGAGTTTTCGGTAGCGCCTGACCCGGCAGTCCTCTCAGCGCTTGAGAGCATAGTTGGGAAGGGAAGGGTAGGGATAGCCTAGGGCACGGGGTGAAAACAAGCGTTTACGGAAGGGGGTTCATGGATGCTAACCCAAATACTGCGGGGCGCGCTCTATGCCCAAAGGATTCCTCTCGCATACCACTGCTACCCTGGCCCGAAAGGGCGAGTCCGTTCCGGCGAGCTTATTTTTGGAGCTAAGTCAGTGGTGGCCGGAGCCTGATTGGCGGGCTTAAAATTTGCCGGCCAATGAAAACCAAAAGGCCGCCAAAGGTCAGGGACAAACCGGTCAAGAAGGCCGCGAGGGGCGGGCAGGGCTTCATGGCAAACCTGTTCAACCGCGCTGAGCGGGAGAGCATCATCTCAAGCCTTAGGGAAGAAATAAAGGAGCCAAGCGCGGCCCCGGCGCGCCCGGATCTCTCGCCGTTTCTGGACAAAATTATCCTCGGCGACGCTGAGGAGGTCCTCAAAGATTTGCCGAGCGAGAGCGTGGATATAATAATAACATCGCCCCCATACCAGTTCGGGCTTGAATACAGCGGGCACGAGGATTCGCTCCGCTGGGAGGATTACTTCGCCAAGCTCGGGCGGATATGGGCGGAGTGCGAGCGCGTCCTGGTTCACGGCGGCAGGATCGCGGTGAATGTCCAGCCCCTGTTCTCCGACTATGTTCCGACCCACCACATAATATCCCTCCAGATGATGAGCCTCGGCCTGCTATGGAAGGCGGAGATACTATGGGAGAAGCACAACTACAACGCTAAATACACGGCCTGGGGTTCCTGGTGCTCGCCCTCCATGCCATACCTGAAATACACATGGGAGTTCGTGGAGGTTTTCGCCAAAGGCACGCACAGAAAACAAGGCAGGCGCGAGGACATTGACATAACCCCGGATGATTTCAAGCGTTGGGTCTACGGAAGGTGGGAGATAGCCCCTGAGACCAGGATGGCGAAGCTCGGCCACCCAGCGGTCTTTCCGGAGGAGCTGGTAAGGCGACTCCTTCTGCTTTTCTCATACAGGGGGGATGTTGTCCTTGATCCGTTCGTCGGGACAGGGACAACCGCGCTTGTTGCCGCTAAAACCGGAAGGCATTATATTGGAATTGACATCTCCGAGGAGTATTGCAGGATAGCCGAGGAGAGGCTGAGGGGCGTTGCGCTCCTGTAGATTCCGGCCTTATATTTTAAGTGTGCGCAAGGCGATTTTCTTGGCCGCTTTAGCCGCTGGCGGGTGCGTCTACTCGTTCTCCGGCTTCTTCCCCAAGGAATTGCGAAAGACCCATGTTAGGCTCTTCACCAACGCCACAGCGAGGCAAGGCCTGCAGGTTACGGCAACCGAGGTATTCCAGGAGAGGATACGCAGGGACGGAAGGCTTGAACTGGTAGGGGAAGGCGAGGCCGCGCTCATAGCCGAAGGGGAGGTTAGCTCCTTCAGAAAGGACCCGGAGGAATACGACGCTTCGGGAAAGATACTCACTTACAGGATAACGATAAGGGCCAAGGTCTCTTTTTACGATGTGGCTAAGCAGAAGTATTACCTGGAGCCAAAGGCATACCAGGGATGGGCGATATACGCGGTTGGCCCGGAGAGTGAGGATGATGGAATACGAAAAGCCCTTGCCAACCTCTTTGACCAGGCGCTTGCAGATCTCTTTAGCGCGGGATTTTGAGCGGAAACCCCCGTGCAAGCTGGCGGCAATATGCCCCGGCTGTGCGCTTCAGGGGATTAGCCGCGAGGGTCAAGCCAGGCTGATCCGAGACCTCCTGGCCGAGACCTTCGGCTCAGAGCCCGAATCAATCTGGCAGGGCCCGGAGGAGGGGTGGCTGGCGAGGCCGCGGTTTGCCGCTAGGAAGGTAAAGGACATGGTCTACATCGGGTGGCCATCCGCGAGGGGCCAGGTATTTGACCTCTGGGATTGCCCCAACCTCCCGAGCGAACAGCGCGCTCTCCTTGAGCGAATAAAACGCTTTTTTAAGGAGGAATCTCTTAGCTTTTACAACCCAAAGGTCAATAGGGGAAAGGTGATGGGCCTTGCCTTCTACGGTTCGCCTCAACCGCATAGCCTCGTCGTCTCCTTGATAACCAGGCTACCCGTCAGGTCCAGGCTCCTCGGCGAAAAGATAGCCAGGCTCTCTCCGGACATCACTGGCGTAGCGGAGGAATGCGAGGGGAATGCCCGGGGGCTTTTCGGAGAACACCACATCTTCCAAAGGATAGCTGGCGCGGTCTACAGGATGACCCCTGGAGGGAGTTGGCCCCGAAACCCTTTCCTGCATCAGGCGCTCGTTGAGGCCGCGGGCGGGATTATAATTCCTGGCTCAAGCGTTGCCGAGGCCGGGGCAGGATATTTCCTGAGCCTAGCCCTCTCCAGCAGGCTGGGCAAGGTCTTGGCGTTTGATGTGAGGCCCGAACTCCTATCCGATATGATCGCTTCGGCCGAGGCGAGCTTCGCGGGGAATGTCTCGGTCACCCTTGATAATCTGAGGGACATGGACAAAAAGGGAGTGAATGTCTTTCTCGTCAACGCCGATAGGGGGCCTATCTTTGCCGAGAGCGCGAGGGACATGAAGGACGCGGAACAGGTCCTCCTCTTCGGCAGTGACCTGAAGGCCCTCGCGGTCTCCCACAGGAACCTGACCCGCTCCGGCTTCAGGATGAGGAGATTGCTTGGTTTTGAACCCTCCCCCAACAGGGGCGAGGCCCTGGGGCTTGCAGAGTATGGTAGATGAGAAAAGGGTTGGCAGGGTAGTTTTTCTGGGCGTGTTGGTCAACGCGCTCCTCGCTGTCCTGAAGCTCGCGGCCTGGTTCGGAACCCACAGCCTCGGCCTCCTTTCGGACACCGTCAACTCCGGAACGGACATATTGCTGTATGCCATACTCGTTCTGGTCGCCTTCTGGTCAAGAAAGAAAGCTGACACGGATCACCCCTTCGGCCACACGAGGGCAGAACCTCTGGGCGCGATCGTCGTCGCCATATTCGTCTCCATGGTCGCTTTGGAGATAGTGAGGGGATCGGTTGAGGGACTCATATCAGGCCACAGGCCAAACATCACCCTATTCGGAATTGTAGTCCTATCGGTATCCATGGCGCTCAAGATGTTTCTCGGGCCTCTGTTCCTCATCCAGGCAAGGCGAACGAAAAGCCCCATCCTCAAATCAACCGCGCTTGACGCTTTTTCCGATATAGGGGCCTCCGGCGTCGCCCTGCTGGGCCTCGTCCTGTCAGGGATATGGGACGCCCTTGCGGGAATAGCAGTTGGAGTCTGGGTCATTATCTCGGCGTTTTCGGTAATAAGGGAAAACCTATCATACCTCATGGGAAAGGCCCCCAGCCCTGAGATCATCCGGAAAATAAGGCGGCTCGCCAGCGAAACCCCCGGCGTTCTCGGGGTTTCGGATGTTAAGGCCCACTATGTTGGCTCTGAACTGCATGTTGAGGTGATAATCACGGTTTCGCCGGATATCAGCATCAGAGAGGCGCACGACATCGGCGCCGAGGCCCAGAAAAGGGTAGAATCAGCCGAGGAGGTTTCAAGGGCTTTCGTGCACATGGACGCGTGAAGATTTATAAGGGTTCCCGTATAGCGCGGGATTCGGATGAGCGCGATCGCCCTTTTCTTTGACGGGAAAGCCACACAACATATCTCTGCCTGTCGGACTAGAAAGTCCGACCTGGGAAAGGGTGTAATGGGGGTTTTCCAACCCGCCAATCGGACTTTTATAACCCGGAGCGACGCGGGGACTCACATTCGGGGTTCCGCGGATTCGCGCAGGGCCTCGGCTATCCCTTCCACCTCGCGTAGAACCCCCTCAGATCAACATGGATGAACGGGGTTCCCTGGCGCCTTCCCCTGTAGTAGCCCATGCCTCCCTCTATGCCCATGTCCTTAAGCACCCTCTCAGCTATCCCAAGGAGAAAAAGCGCGTCCGAGCGGTTTATCTTTCCGTCGCGGTTCAAGTCGTCCATCCTGCCGTCGTTGTTGCCGTCAACGAATATGTCAACCGCGTCGCCATACTGGTGCCTTGACCACTTCTTGCGCCCGCGCTTCCTGTTGGTAAGGGGAGAACGGTAGCCGGAAAGTATCTTTATGTTGGATGGCAGGCCCATTGACTCAAGGGAATCTATGAGGGCCTCAAGCATAACCGGAACGCGAGGATCAAGGACTATGTATCTTGGGTAAATCCCCTTCTCCCACTGGCGGCCGAAATCCCCGAGTGTGAAGTGCTCTGAAACATGAAGTGTCTCTGTCTCCGGGGTTATGACTATGAAGCCCTTTGGCGGCGCGTATGCCGAGGGCCGAACCGCCACCTCGCCCTTCGCGCCCTTGTAGGGGTCAGGATACTCGCCTATCGCATAATCCCCTATCTTGCCATCCACAAGGGAATCGTATGGGAGCATTGTTATAACGAGCGCGGTGTCCGTGCCGGCCATAAAAGGTATCCTCTTGTAGCCGGGCCTATCCGGCGCCCTGTAGGCAAGGCGATCCTTCTTTATGGTGTATTGGGGCAGGTAATCCTTGTAGATATACTGGAACCGAGAGGGGGTGAAGTCATCGGGGAAGACCTCTGCCTCGGTTATCTCCGGTAGCCAAACCCCTTCGCCCGGAAGGACAAAGCAGAGCTTCAGCGAAAACAAAACCATTAACACACTATTCGTCATGGGCAAATTCTAAAGCTAGTTTAAGGAGCCCTTCCACCACCCCTTCGCTGACCTGTTGTATATGTCCCTGAGGAACACGGCCCTTTCGGCGCCCGGCTCGGCCGCCACGAGGACATAATCAATGAATATCGGGATCTTGTGCCTTAGAGGAACCCAGGTCTCCTTGTAGACGGTCTTGCCTCCTTCCTCTTCTGTTTTCTCCAAGGCCTCGTAAAACTGCTTTTCGGTCCACCCCTCGGTCTGGGTAAGGACATCAATAGCAAGCTGAATCGCGCCATCCAGCCTGATGCACCCGTGGGACACGGCCCTGGTCTTTAGGGCAAAGGTGCTCTTTATGGGCGTATCGTGCAAATAGATGTTGTAGCGGTTTGGAAACAGGAACTTGACCCTGCCGAGGGCGTTTCCCTCGCCTGGGTCGCGGACGAGCCACACCTTGCCCTTCTTTGAAGCCACGCGGAGCTTTTTCTCCTCAAGGTATTTAAAAGCGTCGCCGGATTCGTATATCTCCTCAAGGAGCTCCTCCTCAAAAATCCTGTCCGGTACATTCCACTTCGGGTTTATGACGATGAACTCAATCGTATCCCTAAGGGTTGGGGTATAGTTGGTGTCCCTGTCGGCCGCGCCAACCGCCACCTTGTTCTTCTGGATGAGCCGGCCGTCCTTGTAGACATAAAGGATAAACTCAGGAATGTTTATTCTGAAGACCCATCCACTGCACCTGAGCGCGGCCCTGAGGGGGGTTGTCCTCCAGTAGACCAGGCCCTCCCTGAGCCTAGCCATAAGCTCGGCTCTCGGAACATTCATCTCTTTCACCGTGCCCCAGCCCACAATCCCGTCCTCGTCAAGGTAGTGCCACTTCTGGAAGGCTTTCACGGCCCCAAAGGTGGCGCTGTCGTATATGCCGTTTATTGACCCGGTGTAAAACCCCTCGGCCTTTAGCCTCTCCTGTATCTCGCAAACCCTTGGGCCCGTGTCGCCAGGCACGATCTTCTGCCCCTTTTCAAGGCGAAAAGAAAGGGGTTTCCAATCGGGCAAGGCTGAGTAGGCCGCGAGGGTTGCCCTCAGAACCCTGTATTCCCCGAAGGGCGGCTCAAGCTCCACGCTCGCGGAAACCGGATCCTCAAAAAATCGCCTTAAGGCCTCAGAATCCCCGCCCATATCCTCTGCCCAACGATCCCACGCCCGAACGAGGAAAACCTCTGCCCTCGCGAGCTCACGCAGTGAGGCACGGTAGACTGGGATCATTTCCTCCTGATCGGCGAGCCGGGCCGCTGAGAGCCTGAGACTCTCTGCCCGCGCCATAGCGACGAGCGCGGAGTCAGCGCAGGGATCGGGCCTCAGCCCGTCAAACTCCCTGTTCTCAATTACAGCGAGGATAAGCCTGCCGTAATCGTTAAGGTATGGAGAGGAGAAAAGGAGCGGCCTCCAACCCCTTTTTTCGTATAGGGTATAAAGCGCGCCGTCCCCGCGCACGGCATCCTTCAGGATGTCAGGGGATGACCTTTCGGCCTCTGACCAGGCACTGGCAATCGCTCCGGCCGGAAAAGATGGTTGTTCTTTGTTCTCCTTGTGGTTCAGTCCGCAGGCCAGAAAAAGTATGGCGGCCGAGAGGGCTTTCCTCAAAGCGAGAGCTCCTTGATGACCTTCCTTATCTCGTTGAGGGTTTTTTCGGAAACCGGGGCCAAAGGCGGCCTCATGTATGGGCCAATAAGGCCCATCTCGGCGAGCATTGCCTTTACTGGGCCGGGGTTGGTTTCAATGAAAAGGACCTTGAAGAGGGGCCAGAGCTCACGGTGGAGCGCGGAGGCCTTCTTGAAATCGCCCTCAAGCGCCGCTTTGACCATGGCCGAGACCTTGCCGGGCGCCGGGTTTGAGGCAACAGATATGACGCCCCCCGCGCCCACTGCCATCATGGGCAGGGTGAGCGAGTCATCCCCCGAAAGGACGGTTATCCCAGAGACAATAAGGGCGGACGCGTTGTCAACTGAGCCGGAGGCCTCCTTTACAGCGACGATGTTCTCCGGAAAATCCCTCTTTAGCCTGGCTACGGTATCCGGCGAGATTGATACCCCTGTCCTGCCCGGCACATTGTAGATTATGAGCCTTGCCGAGGGAAGCTCAGAGCAGATAAGGGAATAGTGAAGGTAAAGCCCATCCTGGGTTGGCTTGTTGTAGTAAGGGGTAACAACAAGCGCGAAGCCGTAGCCCATTTCCAAAGCCTCAGCTGTCTGGGCTATGGTTTTTGCCGTGTTGTTCGTCCCCGTTCCCGCCACGAGCGCGGCCTTGTCGCCGACCATTTCCCGCACAGCCGCCAGGAGGGTCTTGCGTTCGCCATCGGAGAGAGCGGGGGATTCGCCCGTTGTTCCGAGGACGAGGATGCCGTCAACCCCGGCCCGGATCTGGTGCTCAATGAGCCTCTGCGTGGCCTCCATGTCAAGCTCGCCCCTTTGGGTGAACGGAGTAACGAGGGCAGTGATGGTTCCTTTGAGCATGTTTAATATTATAACCCATTCTCCGGGGGAGATTCACCTCAAGGTGCCCCAAGACGCCAGAATTAGAAAGTCCGACCTGGGAAGGTGGATCTGAGCTCATGTGCCCAAATAGCTTACTGGCAAAAGAGGTGTGAGATATCAGGTTTATAACGCCTTGAAACCGCGGGCTCGCGGACTCTAGAATCTCACCTTGCGCGTCGCTGGTTTTGACGAGAACGGCTTGGGTCCAAGGCTCGGCCCTTTGGTGGTGACCGGGGTGCTCCTTGAGGTCCCATCCGAATCCGCGCTCCTCCTCTCCAATCACGCCGGGCCCGTTGATGACTCAAAGAGGATATTCAGGAGAGACCCCGGCTCATACGCCAGGGGAGAGGCAATCGCCCTGGCAATCCTGAGATCTGCTGGAATAGAACCGAAGGACACGGACGAGCTCAGGGAATCCTTGGGGCTTCCGGAGGACCTTCCTATGCCGGGCCGAGGCCTGCCAGTGTGGTGTTCTTGTGGCAATATACCACGGTTGGAGTATCGTATCCTGGGAATCCGAACCCGGGCAATATCACCTGCCGCGCTCAACGAGCTGAACAAGTTCAACAGAACGGTATCTTGCATGATTGAAATGAGCCTAAGCCTCATGCCGTTTGAGCTTTGCCTTCTCGGCAAGGTTGGCGGAAGGAAGTTCTACGGCCCCTTCCTTTGGAGCGCTTTTGGCGAGGATTTCACGACAATTGGTGAGGAACCGCAGGAATCCAGATATGAGGCGGGGGGCGCTAAGTGGAGGTTCGCTGTGGACGCTGACGCGATATACCTTCCTGTGGCGATGGCCTCTGTGGTGGGAAAGTATATAAGGGAGCTTGTTATGCTTGAGCTGAACGCCCGCGCTGGATTCTCCTCGCCCATACCATATTGCTCCGGTTATCCGGGGGATCCGAGAACCCAAGAGCTCGCAAGGGCGCTTTCGGACCAACACCCTGATCCCTGGTCAATCCAGCGGGAGCGCTGATGACGAGGGCCAGGGGCATCGTGATAGGCAGGAGGGGTTTCGGGGAATCATCGGATGTGATAAGGTTTATCTCCGAGGAAAAGGGCCTCCTCACATTCGCCGCTCTCGGAAGAAGGAGGTTGAGGTCAAGGATGCGCGCCGCGCTTGAACCTCTCTCCTATTCCGAGGTTGTCCTTTACGAGAGAAGGGGGGATGTCTGGCTGGCCAGGGATGCTACGCTACTCAGAAGCTTCAGGGATATCGCTATGAAACTGGAAGCGTTTGGGTTTGTGGGAAAGGTCTTCAGGCTCCTGGAGGATTCCCTGCCGCCACTGGGGCCTGTGGAGGGGCTCGTTCCCCTTCTCCTAGACTTCCTGTCCGTGATTGAAACGAGCGATAACCCGCGCGGAGCCTACTGCCTCGCCCTGATAAGGATAACCCAACTCTTCGGTGTGGGCCCGAACCTCTCCCGATGCTCTTGTGGAAAGGGTGAACCCGTGGGTTTCTCCCTGGATTCCGGGGTGGTTTGTGAGAATTGTGAGGAAAAAACAAAATCCGTGGACTTGAGCCCAAAAGCCATAACCAGCCTCGCTTTGCTGGAAAGCGCTGGTTGGGAATCCGTTGGGGGAATCCTTGTGGATGAAGGGCTAACAGCAATCCTTGAGGCATACGCTGAGAGGCACCTCAAACTCGTGTGAAAAAGGCCTGAAAAAACCGCGCCCAGTTTTTCAGAAAAAACTAACATGATTTCCAAAAGCCAAAAACCTTGCCCAGCAAAGCTTTCCAACGAATCTAAAAAACTATGAGGGCTTACAACAGCATATTCTATAAAAAATAGAAAATAAGCTTGAAGCAATACGGATTCTACAAAAGGATTGTTTATTGCTTGCCAGCAAGTTTTATTTGTGGAATAGTCCCGCGAGATCCAGGCTCAGAACGACGCGCCCAGAGAGAAGCGGTGCGCGGCGCCCAGGTCGCCGTTGTAGACGAACGCGTAATCCCCCGCGAATCTCCCTGCGCCGAAGCCGGCCCCTAGTGTTGGTAGGTTGCCGCTGAGGCCGGCCCTGAACCTCGCTGGGCCGAAGGCCAACTCCCACCCAAGCCTGGGCTCAAGGCTGATGTCCCCAAAGTAAAACACCTCAGCCGCGCCCCTCCCCTCGGCCCTAAGAGTTCCATCCCCTGAGATGATAAGCCAGCGAGCTGGCTCAAACGCCAAGCCGCATGTGAGGGATGGTGAGATGCTCTCGTGCCTTCCGGTTGACCAGAACAGCGGGGTCGTGAACGCGTCCCGGAGCGCTACGCCAAAACTCAGGCCGTTTCCAACGCGCAGGTAGCCGGCGTCAAGCCCAATTCCGTAGCAGGATGTTGTGTCAGCCCTCTGGCCAAGGGCCTTCAGCGTTATCCCAAACCCGTTTCGGCTCGCCAGGGAGACCAGGAGTTCATATGCCTGGTAGGATGTTGTTCCTGTTATGATGGGCTGGTTGTCGTCGCCTGGGGGAAGTGAGCTGTCGGGCAATTGGGTTCTTTTTATGTCCCCGGCGCCCAGGTAGTAGATTCCCAAGCCCCCGTTAAATCCGCCCAAAAGCCTCTCCTTGGTTATGGAGGCGAACTCATAGCTCAACCCCTGCCAGAACGCGCCGTGCATAGCGAGGATGCCGGTGCCCTCGGAGCGAGAAAGTCCTCCTGGGTTCCAGTAGACCCCCGATGGGTCTGTGGAGAGCGCGGTAAAAGCCCCACCCATTCCCCACGCCCTCGCTCCCAAGCCGAGGTTAAACGCCTCGCCCGCGAAAGGGGTTCCTATGGCAGAGAGCAATAACAATACCATCAATTGAAATTATAAGCCCAAAAGGGGAGGGGGCGCAACTTGAAATATGCCGCGGCTACCTCATATAATTTGGCCGTGAAAAAGGAACGCCGTGAGGTTGAGCTCTTTGAGAAGGAGGCCAAGCTTGTTTGGTTTGGCCAGGACAAGTCCATCCTTGACCGGCTTGATAGGTATATTCTCCCATTTCAGACAGTCGAAAGCCTCGCAGTGGAGAGGCCAAAAGGACAATCCGATCTCTGGCACGAGATGTATCAGCGAGAGGAAACCGATTGGCGAAACCGGCTCATCTGGGGTGATAACCTCTATGTCCTGGCTTCGCTTCTCAAGGAGTTCCAAGGCAAGGTTGATCTCATTTACATAGATCCGCCCTTTGCCACAGGCGCGGACTTTTCCCTTCGGGTAAAGGTCAACGGCGAAAAGCTGGAAAAGCTCCCTTCGGCCATAGAGATGAAGGCTTTTAATGATACATGGAGTGGTGGAATGGCTTCTTATTCCCAATGGATTTATGATCGTATGATTATTTTACGAGAATTACTTGCAGAAGGAGGCGCAATTTATGTCCATCTTGATTGGCGAACCTCTTGTTATGTAAAAGTGATACTTGATGAGATTTTTGGAGATATTAACTATAATAACTGTATTGTTTGGAAAGCTTCCTCTGGTGAACGAGGTGTGAAAGGAGGGATGAAAAGGTTCATAAGAAATAAACATGAAATATTATTTTATTCAAAAGGTCGTCCAAAAACTTTCAATGTTGGATATAGTGAATATGCCGAATCCACACTAAAAATGTACAAGTATGATGACAACGATGGACGGGGGCCCTATAGATTGCAGATTACTCGAAACTATTCGGAAAAAAAGATTAGAGAACTAAAGGAAGAAAACAGAATAGTGATTGATGAAGGGGGCAAAATATATTTAAAACAATATTTGTTTGATAAGGAAGGCGTTGCCTTGACAGAAATTTGGACAGATATTCCCCCGGTGAGAAAGGGGGATAATGAATACTTAAATTATAATACCCAAAAACCCGAAAAGCTTCTTGAGCGTATCATTAGAGCCTCATCCAACCCTGGCGACCTTGTGCTTGATGCATTCTGCGGTTCCGGGACAACATGCGCGGTTGCGGAGAAGCTTGGCCGGAGGTGGATCGGGATTGATATAGGCAGGTTTGCTATTCACACTACACGCAAACGCATA
>Ga0123519_10004645_pt1 | contig 22105 bp, 21 predicted proteins | sample YelNatPaOPRAMG02_FD_87396 | JGI IMG/M metagenome (GOLD analysis project Ga0123519, IMG submission 87396) | Hot spring microbial communities from Yellowstone National Park - Yellowstone National Park OP-RAMG-02 (version 2) | ecosystem: Environmental > Aquatic > Thermal springs > Hot (42-90C) ...
ATCCTAAAAGCAACTGAAGATGCTTGTTGATATTTTGTAATATAAAGCACTATATTCTGGATTTCGCCAGAAAAGAAGAGGATTATCGCAAGAATAGAAATGATTATTACGAAGAGAAGAAAAAATTCAACAGATACTTGCCCTTTTGTTTTTTTCATTTCATCCCCTATATTATAAATGTTCGAGGTTTTAAGAGACATTGATTGTTTTTTGTCCCTTGACAGAGCCAGACATTGCTTTTATTATCCAGTTACCTGATTGATATCCACCTGGAATTGGAAATACACCAAGATAAACACCAGTTCCTCCATTTCCTGTGTTCACATTTTCGGTCATTACAGTGGCATTTACTGCATCAAGAATTGTATTTGTCAATGCAGTGTCAATAGGTTGGTCATTCAAATCAAAAACAGAAATCTTATAATAAATAGTATTTGAACAGTTTTTGTAAGTCGCTTTATCTGTATAAATCGTCGGGGTTAGGGTTTGAATTACAGTAAAGTTCCCAGTTATAGGAGTTGCATTATTTCCAGATGTATCATTTGCATAAATTGTGTAATTATATGTTCCAGGTGAAAGACCAGATGTGTTATAAACATAATACCATGTAGTAGAAGTGTTTTTTATCATGGTGTAGTTCGTTCCATTTACTTCAAGTTGTACAACCGAGACGCCAAAATCATCAGTCACATTTGCAACAAATGTTATATTCTGACCAGTTTGAACAGGATCTGGATAGTCTGAAACTGAATTTATCATTGGAGAGGTATTGTCAATTACAGTGAGCGTCCAGTTTGCAGGTGCAAATTTACAATTTCCATCTACTCCACAGAATTGACAGTTCCATATTATATTTGTCGGATTTAATGTTTTTGTGAAATTTGCAGTATAATTCGTTCCAGTTATTGAGATTGTTTCATTTGCTGCCCATATTCCTGAATAGTTATAAAATAAGGTTACGTTTGCTAAATTTACATTATAATGGCCATTGCATTGGAATGTTATGTTTGGATAATTCAGAGCAGCTCCATTCGCTGGCGATATTAAAGTTACTTTAGGTGCTTTTTTATACGTTATGTTAAACGCAAATACATCGTAACTTATTGTTCTTGTTCCTCCACCAGACCTATAAAGAGTTGCAGTCGCAACCGCTCTTTGCCCAGATGGACCAAAGAAATTCTCGCAGGTCCATCCTTTAGTTGCTGTTACATTAATGCATTGAACACCTGGATTTGCAGTTGTTCCAGGACAGGTTGCGACAATCGCAGTAGGATTTGCGCCGCTTTCATTTGAAACCGTTATAGTACATGTAGTGGTTGCACCATTCGCCCACCATTCATAACAGAAGAAAACATAAGTTATCTGATCGCAGTAAAGTTCACTGGAATTGAAGTCAGTCATGTTCAAGCCGGTTGCAGCACTTGTAGTTGTTGACGATGTTTCCACAGTACCATCATTACATCCTAATCTATCGTTAGGGCATGCGCTTGGATAAATACCTAGACAGTTTGTCCAGGTCCCTGTATTCTGCCTTCGACAGGCTTGCGTCGAATCATAAAAATTATACAATGTTTGTGCTGCTACGGTTGTAATTATTAAAGCTAAAGTTAATGCAATTAACAGTGCTCTTTTGTTATTTTTTATTTTTTCCTCTTTTTCCTTTTCTTCATTTTCCATATTCTTTAGCATGGTTCCACCGTGAATGAATAGTTGACATTGTAAATTGAATAATTTGCGATAACTGTGTAATTACTATAACCATTAGGCACCCAGGTTTCGCTATATACTCCACTGCCGTCTGTCTGCACAAGCTTCGGATAACCAGGCATGCTTGTTCCTCCTTGGTCTTTGAGATCAAGAGTTATGTTACTATTTGGCAACCAACCTGTGGTTGTTATGTTGACTAAAAATGACATAGAATATGATGATGTTGGAATTGTATATGCAGAATCATTGTATGTTTCAACAAGAATATAAGATACATTGCTTGAAATCCCTCCGCATGCCTGTGAGTTCAAGTATATAGGGACAATAAAGCTATAACCTGAAGAAAGGAATTCGATATTTCCATTAAATTGGCCAACTGTATTTGGAGAAACATTTAGATAAACATTCACATTCTTTGTTTCAGAGACATTCAACGTGAAGTTGTTTTCTGATAATGATAACGTGCTTCCAGGGTTAGACCATGTAACACTTGCATTTATCTGATTAGTAGTGTTCATCTTGTTTTCTACTGTCAATGTTTGAGTCAATATCTGTTCTGAGGAATTGCTGCAAGTTGAAAACGAGATGCTTGAAGGAGAGACAGAAAATTCTGCAACTCCGATTGAAACAGAACTTCCATAAGAAACAAATGAAATATCATGAGAACCAGGTGAGGTAGGAATTGATCCAGAAATCGGAAAGTTTAGTGGATAAACAATGTCTGTTCCTTCAAAAATAACATGAATGCTGTTATTTATAATTATCCCATCTCCGCTCACTCCTTCAGGAAAGACTACATTCACAATCTTTCTAGCTCCGGCTCCTTGTTGATAAACTTGTGTGGCTGCATCTGCTATTTCTTTGACAGCCAACTTTGTCTGCTCAAGCTTCTGTTGTTTATTAATGATGTTGAGCTGTTCATTAGCTACATACACCACTATCAAAAAGAATGCAACTGTAAAAGTAAACAAAACAACATATTCCACTCCACCTTGGCCTTTTCTATCTTTTTCTTTAAAGATTTCTTTATTTTTCATCATATCACTGATTATTTTCTATTTTCTTTCTCTTTATTTGGTTTCCTTTCCACCGAAGAATAGTCTTTCATTGGGATATATTACGATTCCTTTCTGCGTGAATGCGAACGGTCTTGCTACCTCTGTATGCCCGACTCCAGTCATTTTCCATATCTCTATTCCTCTTATCTGCACTCCTTCCGGTGACCTTCTATGGATCAAATACACTATTCCATCTGCAAGAAATTCTGCCACAGCTGTTGAAGGATGGGTAGGCAGCTGTGAAGACCATTCATTCAGCAGCATAGTCGTGACCTGGAATTTTCTGAAAACGCTAAAAAGTCTAACTAATGCAAGTCTTGCCCGGTATGGATCGTTAAACTGCATTAAATAAGGAGTTATCGGATCAACTACCACCCTCTTTATATTGTAAGCAGTAATCAGGTCATACAATGTTCCTCCTTCCTCCTGCATTATTTTAGCTATTTCATGCGGCTGGTATTCTAACATGAAAAACAACTGTTTCTCCTCAAGCTGCTGAAAGTTCATTCCAAAGTTCAACATTCTTGGATAAAGCGTTTCTCTAGGCTCTCCAAAACTTATATACAATCCAGCCTCTCCATTCTTTGCTCCTTCGTATAAGAACTGCAATCCAAATATCGTCTTTCCGCTTCCTGCATCTCCATTGATCAGAACTATTGATTTCTCTTCTATTCCGCCGCCGCACATCTCATCAAATCCAGGTATTCCTGTCTTAATCAGCGACGGTTTTTCAAAACTCTTTCTCTCTTTTTGAATTGTTGCAACAGTTTTTATAGTTTCTATTTCTTTCTTCTCAGGTTGAATCTTTGCAAAGCTTACTTTTTCTATTTCTTTTTTCATTTTTCTGTTGCTCATGATAGAGACAAGCTGAGTAGAAGGTTCTTCTTTTTCCTCTTTTTTCGATTCTTTTTCAGGAGTTAATATATGTTCGATATGAGGTTCAGCTTCAATGATCTTTTGTCTTTTCGATTCATATTCTATTTCCTTGATTCCTTTCAGAATCTGTTCTATCGTTTCCTTATGCATGTCTTTTCTTCTTTTTCCTCTTTTTTCATTCTTCAGACTTTGTGTTTTTTCTCTTTTCTCTTTTCTCTTTTCCGGTTTCTTTTCCTTCTTTACTTTTTCAGTTTTCTGTTTCATCTTAGTTTTTTTCTGAACATTTGCATTTTTCTCTAAAGTTTTAGTTGTTATAGTCTTGATTTTTTCAAAATCGTTTTCGTCTTTTCTTTCATTTGCCTCTTTCTTTGTAGCTTCTTTTCTTTTATCTGCTTTAATGTTATCTTTCTTCAATAAAATATCGAAAATATTTTTTAATTTGGTTTTACCCTTAGATTTTGCATCTGTTTTTGCCATGAATTATTTTTATAATCAATATTTAAAAATGTATATTATATAAGGTATATTATATCTTATGTCTGGCTGTTCCTTCTCTCTTGAAATTTAAAAATAGAAATAAAAACAAAAAGCAGAAATAAAAAACAAAATTAGGTAATTAAATTAATTAAAACGAAGTGTTAAGATATGCTTATTCTTTTTCAGCAGATTCTACCCACGCCATTATCTGTTGAAAAGGAAGAACTCCTATTTTTCCACTGTGTGGTTTACCATCTTTGAACAACACCATAGTTGGGATACTAGAGATTCCAAACATAGCTGCAATTGTTTGGTTGTCGTCAACATTGATTTTTACCACCTTTACCTTTCCAGATTTGTCAACCTGTTCAAGAATAGGAGCAAGCATTCTGCATGGTCCGCACCATGGCGCCCAGAAATCGACGAGCACTAAACCCTTAGATTTCATAACCTCTGTCTCAAATTCATTTTCGCTTATTTCTTTTGGCATATAATCACCTTGAGGACTTATAAAAGCCCAAAATAAAATTAGAATGATATAAATTTGTAAAAATAAAATTTTCACCAATTTATTAGAAGACGGTCGAAGCTGCTGTCTTTCATGCTATTATTTTTGCGTTTACTACTCCGTCCTGTCCAGGCCTACTTGTTACGATTGCTTTTCCTACTTCGGTGTCTATTATAACTCCCTTTGTAATTATATTCATTCTCTTGAAGTTAGGATTGTTAGGAGATTCAAGTACGGTCCTTATCTTTGCTTTTCTTATTTTTCCGTCCTTCATAACCACGTTTGCATACGCAGCATACAGGGATACGATCTTTTTAGATCCTCCTCTTCCTCTTGCCTTGACTCTTACATCCTTTTCACTAACTTTCGTAGATGCGAAGTGACCGCCATAGTGTGCAAGCTTCTTGTCATGGTGTCTTGCAAATTTACCCCCCGTTTTCTTCTTAGTCTGTTTTGATTCATGATACTGTTCCATATTTTCACCTTATGAATATAGTAAATACATTTTAACAAAGTTGTTTTAAATATAAATCAATTATGATTTATAGGAAATTTTATTATATATTATACAAGAAATGATTATAAATTTATGTTTGAGTTATTCATTATATTTAAATCATGTATTGAAATATTCCTTTATCTTTATTTGGGTGAACGAATGGCCTTGAGTAGACAATCAAAAATCATATATCTTCCAGTTTCAAGTGAACTGACAAAGGATGAAATTCTTAGCATCGCAAAGAAGTATAATTTTCAAGTATTCGATTTAGATTCAGTGAAAAGTCAATTCCAGTTAAATCTTGCATTTTATCATGCAGAGAAGGCATTCGAGCAGAATTCAAACATTTCGAAAGATTTGATGTTGGAATTCTTAATCCGAGTTGCTGGAGAGAGGCAAATAAAACAGGCAATAGAAAAAGTAGGCGTAAAGAATCCTAAAAAGCTACTGATTGTTTTCTCTCCCTCTGTTTCCAATTTAAGTTCAGAAGAAATAATAAAAATTCTGAAAGCAAAAAAAATTAAATGGAAGCAGAGCGATGATAGTAATGAGATACAAAGAATGATCGAACTTCAATTAGATAAGTGAAATGTTTAATGTATATTTTTCCTTGGTTTATTACTTTTGTTTCTTCATCTTTTCAAAATAGTCAATGCATCCTTCTTGTTGAATGTTATCGGTGCATCTATAACTTTCAGAATATAATCCATTGCTTCTACTCCTATTCCAGGTTCAAGCTCAGAATATTTCAATGCTGCAATTGGATCAGCAGTCTTGTCAAGCAAGAGGTATAAGAAAAGACCCTCTCTTCCGTATTGATTGAAAATCTTGAGTCCTATAGAGCCATATTTTCTTTTTATGTCATTTTCATCAAGTCGTATAAATGTTGCAGCTCTCTTTTCGGCCAGGAACCACATAAGATTATCAACATAAGCCAAACCAATGAGATTGCTTGCTGCTATTTCAATTACGTCAAGTTTTCCATCAATCATCTCATATATCTTTTTTGCAGTGGGACCAAACTTTAAAGTCAGTTCAGACACAAGCGCAACAGATGAGATGTTGTCCAATGGTGCCTTCTTAGGAACGTCAATATATATCTTCTCTTTTTCCTTTACTTCCTCGATATGTTTCTGCTCCTCTTTCTCTTCTACATAAATGTATCTTCCTTTCATTTTTTCAATTATATCTTCAACTTTCTTTTCATCAATTCCAAGTTCTTTTGTCATCTCTTCAATTGTCATTTCTTTGTTAGCCATCCTGAAGATCATCACCCCTTCTGGTCCATAATCCAAATATATCGCTCTCTCGAGATCAGATAAAGACTGCACATTAATATTTACCTTGCTTGTTAATTCTTTTTCAGTTTCTTCCATTTTATCACAAAAATATAAATAAATCAAAGTTTTTAAATTAAACTCTTAATATATATTGTAATAATATTTGTCTGATAAATGTTTTAAGTCAGATTCTGCTGCATTGATTACAAGTGAAGATATTACGTGATAAAATGGAGAATATCAATCTTGATCAGGATTATATTACTACTGGAATAGATAGATTCATGCGTCTACTATACGAAAGAAAAAGATTAGAGCTTTCCCAGGCAGCAAAAGAGATGGGAGTGCCAGAGGATACTATCGAATACTGGGCATACATCCTAGAAAACCAAGGAATAGTGAAAATAACTTATACTCTTGCTTCAATTTACATTGAATGGATTTCAGGTTAATTTTTTTCCTTTAATTTTATGGTGATTGTTTGGAAAATGAAGAAAAAAGAGAAGAACTCAGGCTACTAAGAGAAGTTCTTGAAGGGAAAAAAAGAAAGAATGAGAATAATGAGGAAGGACTTGAACAGGAAGCCAAGAAAGAAAAACTAGAAGAAGAGAGAAAACAATTAGAGAAACCAGAAAAAGAAAAAACTGAAACCAGAGAATCAAGCGAGAAGGTCCTTGAATCGTATTCTTTTAATGCACAGGGAGTCCCTGTTGAAGTCAAAATAATAGAGACAAAAGAGAGTTATGTTCCTCAGTACATAATTCAGATTCCTTTGATTGCAGAGGGAACAAAGCTTATCTTAAATGCATTAAAGGCAGAGCTTATAACCAAGGTAAAGCTTGACATTGCAATGCTTACAGATCAAAGGCAGATGAAGGACATTCAGCTGAAGTTCGAGCAGAAAGCAAATGAGCTCCTTGATAAGCAGTTTCCAGGTTTGACTCCAGAAAAGAGAAAGGTCTTATCCTCATATCTAATCCAAAATACGCTCGGCCTTGGAGAACTTGAAATTCTGATGGCAGACGACAACCTTGAAGACATAGTAATAAACGGTCCTGCAGAACCAATTCAGGTTTATCACAAGAGACATGGCTGGTGTAGCACCAATCTATGGATAAAGAGAGACGACACAGTATATGAATATGCAGCAAACATAGGAAGGAGAGTAGGCAGGCAAATCAATGTTTTGAATCCGATAATGAATGCATATCTTCCAAATGGAGACAGAGTAAATGCAACATTGGCTCCGATTTCAAGCTTTGGAAACACTCTCTCAATAAGAAAATTTGCAAAGAACCCATGGACTATCCCTTATTTAATTGATGTTCAAACCATTACTCCAGAGGTCGCATCATTAATCTGGCTATGCATACAGAATGAAATCTCCTTGTTAAGCAGTGGAGGAACAGGCAGTGGTAAGACTTCATTCTTGAATGCAATGGCATGCATGATTCCGCCAAACCAGAGAATAATCTCTATTGAAGATACGAGAGAATTGTCATTACCAGATTTCCTGCACTGGGTTGCAATGACAACAAGAGAACCAAATCCTGAAGGTAAGGGAGAAGTAACCATGCTTGATTTAATGGTGAATGCATTAAGGCAGAGGCCAGATAGGATTATTGTTGGAGAAGTAAGAAGACAAAGGGAGGCAGAGGTTTTGTTTGAGGCGATGCATACTGGTCATTCGGTTTATGCAACATTTCATGCAGATAATGCAGAGGAGTGTATAAATAGATTAACAACTCCACCAATAAATGTTCCAACTTCATCTCTGTCTGCATTAGGTGGGATAATAGTTCAATATAGGAACAGAAGATCAGGGATAAGAAGAACATTCGAATTTGCTGAGATCACCAATGAAGGCAAGGCAAATGTTGTTTATAGATGGGATCCTAAATTGGATGTGATTAAGGAGGTTCAACCAATCACTAGGCTAGGAGAGACCCTAGCTTTGTATACTGGTATGACAGTAAAGGAAATGAAATTAGATCTTCTAGAGAAGACAAAAGTATTGAAATGGATGGTTGCGAAAAAATACTTTGATGTAAATGAAGTTGGTAGAATTACTGCAGATTACTATATGGACAGTGAGAGAGTTGTAGAGTATGCAAATGCAGGTAAGGATTGGACATTCTAATGTGTTTTAAGTGGTATTAATGGCAGATGCAGAATTTATTACAGTAAGAAAACCATTCTCGGAAACAGTCAGAGAAGTAAAAGAATTAGAACAACAGAAAATAGAGTTAGTGCCGAAAGAACTAGAGCTGGAATGGGAGAAAACCGAGATAAAGAGATTAAGTTTTCAGGAAGCATTATCTGAATTAAGAAGACTTTCACTAATAAAGAGATTAAAACGCATGTAAAAATGTAGTAAAATTTAAGAAAACAAAGGAAAAAAAGAAAAAGCAAAGAAAAAGGAAAAAGAAACGATTATAAATATTATATATTTAATTTAATATGTTTAATATGAGAATAATATGAAAAGTGAACATAATACTAAAGTGAGCAAATATGGATCTAAATCTTGGAACAGAACAGACTGAGAAAAAACCTGAAGAAAATTCAGAAACTAATAAGTATATACTTAGTTTAATTAATTTTATAAAGCAGCGCTTTCCAATGCTTGAAAAAAAGATGAGAGAAGCGGACATGTCTATTCAAGTTGATGATTTTATAAAGAAGTCATTGATAAAGGCATGTTTTCTATCTGTTGCATTAATAATCTTAACCGCAATACTTTTTATGTTGCAGAATATTAGTTTCATTCTTTTAATCCCATTATTGATTCTTTATGTCATATTCTCAGTTTTTCTTTTCCTCCAGGAACCCGTTGCACTTGCTTCAAAGAGAAGAAGGAATATTGACAGAGAGGTACTTTTTGCAGGAAGGCATTTATGGATATCTTTGAAAGGAGGACTTCCTTTATTCGATTCTATAGTTGCGATCTCCAAGAGCAATTATGGGGAGGTAAGTAAGGAATTCAACAAGATTGCTGAGAAGGTCTTTCTTGGAATTCCCTTGGATACTGCAATGCAAGAGACGATCGAGGACTGCCCATCTCCAACATTCAGAAGAATAATCCTTCAGATAATAAATTCAGTAAGATCAGGAGCAGACGTTGCAAATTCTCTTGAAGTTGTTTTGGAACAGGTCTCAAAGGAACAGGTTATAGATGTAAAAGAATATGGACAAAAATTGAATCCATTGGTTATGTTCTATCTGGTCATGGGAATAATCTTCCCATCATTAGGTATAAGTATTGGTATACTCCTGCTTTCATTTGCAGGAATAAGATTATCTGGGATGAATATCTGGGCGTTGGTTCCTTTAATAGCCATAATTCAATATTCATTTCTTACATATATAGAGTTGAGCAGACCAAGTTATGATATGTAATTAATGGATTTGATCCAAGATGATAAATATGTTGCCACTTGAAAAACAAATATGTTCTTTCGGAAGGCTTTTGCAAAGGGAGAATGTTAAAAAGATAGGTAAAAAGGCTGCAGAGGCAGGAATAGAGTTGAATGCAGAATATGCAGCTGGTTTACTCTTAATTTATTCAATTCTATCTTTGGTAGTCTCTATATTAATAGGTTTCTTGGTTTTTAACAATATAATATTGTCTGTATCAGCTACAATAATTATATTTTTCATTCTACTAGGTCTTATCTATCAATTTGTTGAATTGAAAATAGATGAAAGAAAAACAGAAATCGAAAAAGCACTTCCTGATTTTCTTCAGCTGGCAGCCGCGAATGTCAGAGCAGGAATGCAGATTGAAAGAGCATTATGGCATGCTGCGAAGCCCGAATTCGGCCTGTTATCAAAAGAAATAGAACTGACATCTAAGAAGATTTTCGGTGGAGAACCATTGGATGAAGCACTTACAGAATTATCAGAAAGGTTCAATTCAAGGTACTTGGACAGAACAGTCGAACTTATTAAAGAAGGGGTAGAGTCTGGAGGAGAGATTGCAGGAATACTTGAGAAAACAGCAATGGATCTGAGAAATATGCAGATAATAAAGAAGGAAATAAGCGCATCTATGGTAATGTATTCAATATTTATAGGATTTAGTGCTGCAATTGGTGCTCCATTTCTATATGTAGTTTCAAACAAACTTATAAGTTTATTTGAAAAATTATGGGCAGCTCAACCAAAAGTTGGTTTATCTGTCAGTCAATATTCCCAGATAAATCCGACTTCACCTGCAATTACTTCTGTTGAATTCAATTTATTTGCAATCACAGTTGTAATCATAACAACATTCATAGCAACATTAATTATATCAACAATCCAGACAGGAAAGAAATCGAATTTCATAAAATTCATTTTTCCATTTCTAATTATTTCGCTAGGAGTTTTCTATTTTGGCAGGATTATTATTGACAAACTTTTTGGAGGTATTTCATTATAATAAATTTCTGTCATTTTTAATTTCTTTTGAATATATTCTTTTTGTTTATACTCTTTTTTTGTGATCTTTAATAACAAAATTTTACTGGTTTTGAAAATGGAATATAAATATAAAAATGTCAAAGAAATTGAAGGATCTCTAAATAAGAGAAGAGAAGGCATAATGATTATAAGAAAAGCAAAAGTCGATTTGGACATCATGAATAACCGCTCTGAATCTATAATGGTTGTAAGAAAAAATGGAGAAGAAATCAATGTTAGAATAGGAGACACATTTAAGTTCGGACCAGGTTTATATAGAATTTTGGGATATAAAGCTATTCATAAATGGCCAGAAATAATTGGGGTTTATCCATACGATTCAGCTGTTAAATGCGAGCTCATAAGAGGATATGTTCTTCATGATTTTAGACGTTTTTCAAGCCGTGGACCGAATGGCGAGGTATATGTTCTTTTTAGCACTCAGACCATAGCTCATTTCATAATCTCAATGCGTGAAAAGATGGAGATAATAGAAAGAAAAAGGCAGGAACTAATAAAAAGACTAGAAAATGAAAAAACAGCGGCCAATTCTAAAAGTTGTGAGTATATCGATCAGGTAATTCAAAATGCAGTTTAAAAGAATCAGATAATACAAAAACAGATACAAAAAACTCAAAATAAATAAAAATAAATTATATATAAGAAAGAAGAATATAATAAAACTATAAAATTTACATAAAATCATAAAATGCGTTGAGGTATAAAAGTAAAAAGACATAAAAGGTGTAAAAAGAGTTAGATTTATAATTATTTTAGTGTATTATCTATCTGGGGCAGACCTATCAAAATAGATAATATATGAATTCCTTAACAATATGATTATGTTTAAGGTTTAATGTATTGCATTGTAGTGTATATTATATGGAAAAGTGATGATATGGCGACCGAGTATATTCAGGATTCAAATGACTCATTTGATGCAGTTTCATTTAATCCTTCTTCTATTGATGAGATTGAAAAGCTTGTTCACACTCCTACCTGGAGAGAAATACTGGTCGAGATAGTTGATTCAAACAATCTCGATCCATGGAATATAGATATTTCGGTGGTTGCGAACAGCTACATTGATAAAATAAAGAAAATGAAAATTGAAGACCTTCACATACCTGCAAATGTTATACTCGCTGCTTCCATTCTTTTAAGATTCAAGGCCCAGGCTTTTGAATTTGAAGAAGAACAGCCTGCAGAAGATTTGATGTATATTGAAGAGCCGCTTGAGTCCTCATCATTAGAGATGTTGCAGTTGAAGATGAGAATCCAGCCTAAGAGAGCGATCACGCTTCCGGATTTGATCAAGGCTTTGGATGAAGCTATAAAAATAGAGGCGAGGAGAGAAAGAGAACATATAGTGCTGCCTAAGGTTCTGGAATTCAAACCACCTGAGTACGACATAGAAAAAGAGACAAAAAACATTTATTCTGCGATTATATCTAATGTGGATGAAAATGGCATGATTCTATTTTCAGAGCTTTTGAAGGTTATGAACAAGAAAGGACCAAGGGAAACAGTTTTGGCTCTTCTTCCAATACTCCATCTCTGTCAGAAGAACAAGATAACTGTTTCTCAGGAAGAGATATTTGGAGAGATAATAATACAAAAGCTTGACGATTCAGAATTGAATAATAACGATAATGGCGAAGAGGAAGTCAGCGAGGACAGCAATAATTAGATTATTATTTTTTGTTTGCTTTCTGTTCTCTGGTTTATGACTGGTGAAATTATGGTTGAAGAAAAAAAGATGCCAGAAGAGGAATCAAAATACCAGGAAGCAGAAAAGAAAGAATCAGTTGATGAAACTCAATTAGATCAGCAGAATATTGATTCCAGCATTGTGAATCTGCCCGAGAAGTCTAAACAACAATCTCATCAAGGAAAACAGGAACTAATGCAGGAAGTGCTTGTTGCTGACAGCAATGTTGCAAACTTGGAGCAGAAGGTTGAAGCAATTCTTTTCATGGCTGGAAAATCAGTTAGTATCACAGACATACAAAAGATTACAGGTGCAGATCTTATCTCTTTGAAGCAGGCGATTTCTAATCTTCAACATTGGTATTCTTCAAGAAAAAGCTGGCTTGAGATAATAAAGGTTGACAAAAGCTATTTGATGAGATTGAAGCCTGAATACACAGACATAGTAACTCCTATAGTCCAGGAGACAGAGCTTTCAAAACGATCTTTAAGGGTTTTGGCAGTTATAGCAAAAAACAATGGAGTTTTGCAGTCAAAAGTTGTAAAGATGTTAGGTCCATCTGTTTATGATGCAGTCAAAGAACTGAAACAAAAAGGTTACATAACTACTGAAGTTAAAGGTCATTCAAAGATATTGAAGCTTACAAAGAAATTCACTACATATTTCGGAGAAATTCCTGTTTAATAGCAAGACTTATTAAATCAGCATTAAACAAAATAGAAATAAGCTAAAATCACAAAAACGTTAATCTTTTATTTTGTTCGTTACTATAATTTAATTGTAATTAGTAAGACTATAATTAGTAAGACATGGTACGTTGTAATAAATTAAATAATAAATTAAATATTTTTGTAGTTTGTTGTAGTGCTCACTAGGTATATCTTAATGAGGCGATGAACTTGAAAAGAAATATAATTATCTCAGGATATCTATTCGGATTATTGCTTTTTGCATTTCTTTTATTCGGATGCGTTCAGTCAGAAAAGAAAAAGGTATTTTCTGAATCTGAAGTAAGTGCATTCGTTATGGAGGATTTGAATTCAAAGTACCCTAATGCAGACGTTAAGGAAATTCTTGAGATGAAGTCATCGGATTCAAACGAAAGCTGGGAGATAAAGGCAAGAGTCACTTTTAACTACACTTCACCATGTCCTGTTAGAATGAATGTTTATTATGATTATCCAAGAAAAGGTTTTGTTGAGAAACCACCTGAATACATCACAAGAACATGCGAAGTATGTCAAGGAGTTACCACATGCATCCTAGGCACACCAGAAGAGGCCATAATCGCTTCACATACTCTTTCTGGTTCAGACCCTGTCAAATCGTACCTAGGTTCATATTCAGATGCGAAAGCATCAGCAAAGTTCTATTCTGATTATATCGATCCTGTCGAGAAGAAAATATATAAAGATGTATGGATAGTGAAATGGACTTCTGAAAAAACAAACTATGGGTTGATAGTACTTATTTCCAATGATGCAAAGATATTAGGCATAATCCAGGCAACAAAGCAAGAAACGATATAATCTCACTTCTTTTTTTTATGTATTTTATCTGAATTATACTTACTTATTTTTCTTTATAAATTATCAGCAAACAAAACCAACCTTTTCAAAGGTTGGATGAATTTGCTGCAATGCTGCATTCGATATACTCATAAGAGCTACGCAGGGACACTGCGGAAGTAACACCTGTAGAGATCAAGCCTCTACCCTGTCCCAAGACATGACATGCACGGTCAAGGAAGCAGGAACTATATGCAGTGTATAGCTAATGTATAACTTCATAGCTAAACACTGTTAGAAGACCCGACCTTCAGGTCGGGGAGGATGTCACTTCTTTGATTTATTCTTATTTTCCAAATCTTGCTTTTTTGCCTAATTTTTCCTCTATTCTGAGTAGCCTATTGTACTTTGCAGTTCTTTCTCCCCTACAGGGTGCGCCTGTTTTTATCTGGCCGCATTCCAAAGCAACTGCAAGGTCTGCTATAAACGTGTCTTCAGTCTCTCCGCTCCTGTGGCTTACAATAACATTATAATCACTGTTCATCGCTATTCTAGCTGCATTCATTGCTTCAGTGACAGTGCCTATTTGGTTCACTTTCAGCAGGAGTGCATTTGCAGCTTTATTGTTTATTCCTTTTCGCAACATCTTTATATTAGAAACAAAATAATCATCCCCTACTATCTGGACATCCTTCCCACTTTCTCTTGTAAATCTTGAAAGAAGTTCCCATTCAGTTTCTTCAAAAGGATCTTCTATTGAAATGAGGGGATATCTTTTTATCAGTTCTTGATAAAATCTCATTAGTTCTATTCCATTTATAGTTCTTCCATCTATCCTATAGTGCTTTAATTCATGGAATGAAGAGGCAGCTGCATCAATTCCAAGGAATACCTTCTTTTGGTATCCATTCTCTTCTATTGCCTTAACTATCGAATCCAAAGCCTCTTCTGTATTTCTTATCATAGGAGCATATCCTCCTTCGTCCCCGACGTTTCTTGCAGATTGACCATATTTCTTTGTCAGTATGCTTCCTAAGCTATGATAAATTTCGCTTCCTGCTTGGAGAGCTTCCGAGAAGGTGTTGAATTTCTTTGGAATGATCATGAATTCTTGTATAGCAAGGCCGCTTCCTGCGTGCTTCCCTCCATTAATGACATTCATCATCGGAACAGGCAGGATTCTTGCATTCGGGTTTAGATATTCAAATATATCTTTTTCAATCGAGTTTGCAGCCGCGGCACAAGCAGCCATAGATATTGCGGTAGTGGTATTTCCACCTATCTCTTTTTTCTGTTCCCCACCTTCTTCAATCAGTATTTTGTCTATTTCATTTTGTTCCATTACATTCATGCCTATAAGCTTTTTGCTGATTCTATTAACATTTTCGATTGCTTTCTTAACACCCTTGCCATAGTATCTTTTTCCCCCATCCCTAATTTCTATTGCTTCAAGCTTTCCTGTGGATGCTCCAGATGGTGCAACACCCCTTCCGAATCCAATTTTACCAGAACCACAATCGGTGAGGATATCCACTTCCAATGTAGGATTTCCTCTTGAATCTAATATCTCTCTCGCCAATATTCTTTTAATGATTATACTATCCATACTCATCACCTTTAATATCTATTTTAATTAACTTTTACATTTAACTTTATTTGTAAAGTATCATCTTAAATTTGTATAACTTTACGGTTTCCAATTTAAATGAATTCTTGGTTTAACCTATTCAGCTCATGCTAGGTGTTGAAACCGTGATTTCATTCAGCTCTTCTACTTTGCTGTTTTCAGGATGATCAGGATCTCTTTGTATCCTTACAAGCTTACCACTTGCAGCCTCCTTCATGAGTTCATCGTGCGTTATTACAAACGTTTGTTCAACTATCTGAGGAATATGTTCTCTTAATGTTTCTGCTAAAGTTCTTACAGCTTCCTCGTCAAGGTTATGTGTAGGCTCGTCAAGGATGAGCCAGCTGAGATTGGGCGTGAGTACGATTGAGAATGCAATCCTTAATGCAAGGCAGGCCAAAGCTCTTTCTCCTCCAGATGCCACTCCGTCCACACTTACATATTCACCGTTTATTCCGAACATTAAATCATAATCATTTTCCTCAGCCACCAATCTAACTGAATTGTAGTCTGAATAAGGATAGACTTTGTCCCATATAGTGGAAAGTGCTTGATTTATTTCTTCTATAAGTTCCTCCCTTAATTCATGTTGTGTTTCAACCACTGCAGTTGAGAACACCTGTAGTGCATTCATTATCTTTTCATACTTTTCTATCTCTCCCCTGTACTTCTTTATTTCTTCTATTCTCTTCTTCTTTTCAGAAACAAGCTTTGCCATGTAGCCTTCTTTATCTTCTATTTGCTCTATTTTTCCTTTTATTCTTACGTATTCTAAGTTTGTTTCATTGAGTTTCTTATTCTCTTCTTCCCAAGTTTTTTCGTCAAATTTTATCCTTCTTATTTCTTCCTCTTTAGATTTAAGCTGCAAGTTTAGTTCAGTTGCTTTCTTCTTTTTGTTTTCTAATTCTTTGATTCTTTCGTAAATCCTGCTAAGTTCTATATATTCATTGTTTGTATTCTGGTAATAAGTATTCAGATAGTTTCTCTTCTCGCTTATTTCTTTCATCCTGCTTTCTGCTTCATTTTTTCTTTTTTCTTCTGTTTTTTCTCTTTCTTCTAATCCATCATATTCTTTTATCAGCGATTCTAGTCTTTCTATCTTATTAAGTTCTTCCTTTTCTGTCTTTAGTTTTCTTTCCAATTCATTCATTTCTCTTGCATTCGACAGATTTTGAGTTTCGAGTTGTCTTAGCATATTTTCTCGGTTTACAATAAGATTGTGCTTCTTCTCTTCTGGAAGCTCGGAATCGCAAACAGGACAGTGTGATCCAGCTGTTTTAAGTTCTTGCATTGACTTTACAATTTCACTTATTCTTGCCTTGCTGTCCGAGATATGAGAGCGAATTTCATTTATTCTCTTGTCTATATCCTCCAATTCTTTTTTCATATCCTCTTTTTTCTTTCCTTTCAGCAATGTTTCTATTTCTTTTATATATCCTTCTTTAAGCTGTTTCTTTCTTCTTATGTTTTCCAGCTCGGTCTTTGAACTGCTGAGTTTATTTACCGTTTCGTTGTATTCCTTATCGATAGCATTCAATTCATTTTGTACTTTTTCTTTCTCACTCTTTATGCTCTTAAGTTTATTTTCTATTTCAGTAAGACTCTCTTTTATCTGGGTGGAAGATATGTCTTTGTTTAATAGGTCCAGATTATGCTTTATTCCAGTTATTTCATCTTGAAGTTTTCTATGTTGCTCTCTGAGTTGCCTAAGCTGGTTAATTTCATGTTCTTTCTGTTCTTTCAGCCTTGCTAATCTTTCAAATTCATTTTTAACTGTAGTTTTTTCTGCTGTAAGCTTTGTTATCTCCTTTTCCATCTCTGCTATTTCATTTTCCAGTTGTATAGGATTGGAATTTTTTATAAACAATTCCTTGTCTGCCTTCATTGTTTTTATCCTAGTTATTACAGTACCTATATTTTTCCTTACATTTTCGAATTTGTCTATCCCTATCAATTCATCTATCTGTCTCTTCCTCTCGCCTCTTCCTAACGTTAAGAAGTAGTCTATCCTATTTTGTTCTGAATATATCGCCCTGGTGAATAATTCATAGTCAATTTCAAGCAGATGCTCTATGTACTGAGTAACCCTTTCTGACTGAGGTCCCTCCACTCTTGTGCCGTTCTTCTTGATTTCAGCTTCGCTTCCACCCTTTCTTTTTATTCTCCTTATCACAGTATATTCATCGTTCCTGTGAGTGAATATAAGAGTGACTTCTGCCTCGCTTTCTTCCTTAGGCCTGTTTTTGATAAAATCGGTTATCTTCAATCTTCTGTGTTGTACTGCAGGAGTGGTTCCAAAAAGAGCAAAGCAGATTGCGTCGATTATGCTACTTTTTCCTCCACCCATCCTTCCTACAATTATATTGGTTCCATTAGCGAACTCAATAGTGCTTTTAGCATGTGATCTCCAGTTTACAAGGATAATCTTTTTAATCATACTATCACAAATCGTTCTGAAAGGCTTAACTAGGATCAACTAAATGCATGTCGGTATTGAATGTTTATTAAATATAATATTAGTTAAATATATAATCTTAATTTACCCTATCTTTTTATGAACACCACTGTGAATAATTTGGAAGATAATGAGAATCTCAGGACTCAAAAGAACTTATTTCTTGTGGACGTAATGCTTATAAAGTTAGGAAGGTGGCTAAGAATATTAGGATATGACTGCAAGATTCCAGATCCTTTAAATAAAGACGAAATAGATGATGAGCAATTGGTTTATATTGCAATAAAAGAGAAAAGAGTATTGTTAACTATGGACAGGGAATTAGCTGCCAATTCATCAGATAATCTGAAAGTGATTCTTATTCCCTCTACCATTTCAAATGTAAAGGATCAGTTGCTATTTCTTTTCAAAAACGGAATAATCGATGAGAATAAATTAGAGATCTCTAAATTCGAAAATGAAATAAAATGCAGCAAATGCGGAGGGGAGTTAGAAATCATTAATGTTGATAACATAGAAGAATTTCTTTCTGAAGAAGAGTCAAATAGGATAAAATCAAAGTATGATGAAGTATGGAGATGCAGGAATTGTAATCACATATACTGGAAGGGTGGTCATTGGAAAAATATAATTAGTGTAATCGAAGATCTCAAGAAAGAATTGCATAGGAAAGAATAGCATGATCTATGTAACTTCATTCGTTAATACCATTTCCGCCAATTTTCTTCCCTCTTTGAGAAATATTCCAATACAAATTTTCCGCATGCCCTTGGGTCTACAAAATAAGTTATTCCCTCTCTCTCCTCTTCATTAAGATCTCTTGTTCTCACTATATGTCTTCCGTCTTTTACTTTCCAATAGTTCTTAATGCATTCTATATCGAAGCCAACTGTCCAGATTCCATTCTTTTTAATTTTTGGAGGACAGTATCTTGAATTCAAATTCTTGAGTGTTAAAATCTTATCAGAGAGTGAAATCGCATTTATTCTCTCCAATAATGACTCCCAATCATCTTCATACGGGTTATTCTCTTTATCTTCTTTCAATCTATCAAATTGCCAATGATTTTCTAAGATTTTCTTTCCGTAATTTATTAGTTCAGTTAGTTTATATGAGAAATTGGATTCAGTTATTTCACTTAAAATCCTAGCTCCTTTTGATTTATAGTTTTTATTATCTCTATTATATTTTCCTTTCCATATCGAAACCAGAAATGCATATATTTCATATTCATTTAACACATCAAATAAAGAATCAGGTATTTTTTCTATGAGCACCATTCTTTCTCCATTATTGATTTCTATTCCATATTTAATATTATTCATTCCATAATAAACAAGCTTTGCACCATTGTAGCAGAAATCTTTACATTCTTCGTTTCTTTGATCATTGCTTCTGTCTAATAATGTAGCGATATGGTATGCAACAATACCAAAATTCTTTCTGTGAATTATGTTTAAGCTTTTCTTTGCCTCTGTTTCTTTTTCTTCTTTATATTGCTTTTCTAGCGATTCGTTCTCTTTTTTTTCTATCTTCTCTTGATTGTTCTCACTTTCTATTTTTCTTTCCCGGGCTATTTCAACTGTTTTATCATTTTTGATGTAAATATATTGAGGCGGAATGTCAGGAAATAATCCTTCTTGAATAATATCTGGTTTTTTAAAATACAGCCTACCATACTGCATTTGAATCTTTTCTATTCTTTCCTGTTTAGTTAATCTTTTTTTAGGTTGCATATAACCACATTTTTGGTGTATGAATTGTTATATTAATGTATTTCATACTATTTTGCACGCGATGTCACATATTACACATTTTATATCGATATACTATTTTATGTCTATGATTTAATGTATTTGTACTATTTAAAGCTTACTAATTACTTATTTATCTTAGAATTATGCGAATGGATTTGTTTATTTTATTGAAGGATTTGATAAATTTTTAAATTGATGTCAGCATATTTCATATATGCACAAAATGATAACGAACAGTTTGTTTTATATAAAAAACTTCAAGGCATTTTCTGAATTGGTCAGATTGGAACACGCAGTAATGTATGCATTGGCAGTCATAATCGGAGCTTTGATGGTAAATATACAGGTTCCAATTGAAAAATTGTTTTTCGGAATAGTCATTGCAGTTTTGATAGAATTCGGTGCATTCAGCTTAAATGATTACATAGATATCAAAGCAGACAAGGAGAATAGAAGATTTGATAGGCCGATAGTAAGAAAGGAAGTTTCACCTTTCACTGCCTTGTTCATAGGAATCATTTCTTTACTGCTTGCGAACATAATCTCCCTTTCAATGCTGGATTCTTTTTTATTCAATGTTGTCCTCTTCTTTACACTATTGTCTCTGGCTTATGATTTGTTTCTTAAGAATCTTCCTTTAGTAGGAAATATTTCAATCGCCCTGACAATGGCGATTCCGTTTGTTTTCGGTGCGTTGCTTTCTTCTCCAGGAATTATAAATAATTCGAATGACCTTCAGCCTGTTCTTTTCCTTTCTGGAATTGCATTTTTTGTAGGAACTGGAAGAGAGATAATGAAGGACATAGAGGATATGAGAGGAGATTCACTGGCAGGTGGAAAAACACTTCCAATTTTGATAGGAAAGACAAATGCAGCAAGGTTGGCTGTTTTCTTTTTCATAATAAGTGTAATTCTTTCAATAATCCCAATATTCAGTTTCTTTTCAAACAATCTCTTTTATCTGATCGTGGCAATTACAGATATAATGCTACTGGATATCTCAAAGGATTTATTCTTTGACCAATCTCTAACCACCTTAAGAAAGGGAAGAAAGCTCACTCTGTTTGCAATCGTAGTAGGTTTGTTTGCATTCCTGCTTGCCGCCTTGTTCAAGTAAAATAGGTAATAAATGGAGCAGATAAAAAAAGTAAGCATGTAATATAAAGCGCGGGGTATGGGATTTGAACCCATATACCCTTTCGGGAACTGGTTTTCGAGACCAGCGCACTACCAGATTATGCGAACCCCGCATAGACTGTAATTGTTTTATTAAGGTTAACTCTGAGCAAATGATATAACTCAATTGATATATACTAATTATATTATATTATCTATGTTTAATACTTTTTCGTTCTTTGCTTTGGCTTTATCTTTTTCCATATTTTGTTTCATTTTTGTTCTTTTTGTTACTTTTTATTACTCTGCTCAAGATGTAAGCAACAAATAGAATAGCTACTACAATTGTGATTATGGAGAGTAAACGGTAGGCGTTTATCTTGTCAATCACGTCGTTTATGCTTTCATTTGTAGACTGCTGGCCTGTTTCATTTGTCCCTGCTTCATCTCCTATATTGCTGGTCTTTCCAATATTTATCTCTATTCCTTGATTTGTTTTTTTGCTTATTAAACCTTCGGTTCCTTTCACCTGGATTATCTCTGCATCAGACAGATAATTCTCGATATTGTCCGCAATAAAGAGAATTCTCAACGCAGACACCTTATCTGAGTCTTTTATGACATTCGCATGATTCTTGAATACATTAGGCCAGAAGAATGAATAGTTTTTATTAAGCATGGAATTCAAAACAGTTACTGTTTCATTCTGATCTAGTTGACTTAGCTGGTTGTATGATTCAACATACGCTACGTCAAACAATGCAGCGACATACATTCCTTTTTCAGCACCCAGCTTTGCGCTTTTCAGATGGAATACAGCATCATCATTTGTCTCATCTATGTTTTCCTCTGCCTGTTTTATCAGCTGTTCTGTATATTCTTTCAATTTGCTTTCATTGAAATAGTTTGTATAAGCTGCTGTTTTTATGCTGTTTCCTTCTCCTAAATTCTGTTCCATATATTTTCCTGCCAGGCACCAGTATTTCGAGTTTATCACATCTTTGTATTTATACAAAAATGGTGATATGAACTCATCTTTATCAAACTCTTTATTGAAGATTATTTTGTTGATCTCATTTTCGC
>Ga0123519_10004650_pt1 | contig 22093 bp, 17 predicted proteins | sample YelNatPaOPRAMG02_FD_87396 | JGI IMG/M metagenome (GOLD analysis project Ga0123519, IMG submission 87396) | Hot spring microbial communities from Yellowstone National Park - Yellowstone National Park OP-RAMG-02 (version 2) | ecosystem: Environmental > Aquatic > Thermal springs > Hot (42-90C) ...
AGCGCATGGATGTGCCTGGCCTTGTGCGGCTTTTCAAGCAGGCGCGCGGCGCAGAATACGCCGAGGACAGGGATTTGTTGAGTTGATGGGGGGGGGGGGGGGCGAGCTGCGAAGGGGCGGCGGGGAAAACTGGATGTACAAAATAGCTCTGCACTTTGTTTCGAGGCTCTCGCTCCTTAGCTGCTACCCAAAAAAGTGAAAATGAATAAAAATGTATGCTGAATCAGGCTTCATGGCCAGCTAGCCATTTTATTGTGTTCCTCCAGAACTGACCGTAATCTTTCCACGTGATAAAAGCCGTTCCCCAATGTTTAGAAAGATCGGATGTAAATGCCATAGTTCGTCCCTTTTCAAATTCGCCTACCACAATAAAGGGATTGCCATCTATAGTAGCCAATTGATGGGATTCGGTTTTTGCCATGACTTTGTTGTATCCCAAAAATACAGGCCATTCGCCAGTTATCCCTTTAAAGATAGGGTGATCCTGCTTGATTATCACAGGCTGCACGCCTTGAGGTTTCTCAACTCTATCATCGTAGGGGAGCATATTTACAGGCAGTATTTTTTCAACCTGAGTATCATGGTATCCTGGTATACCTCTAATTCCCTCAAAACAATTCCAGCCGCCAGCCATGCAGAAACCTCGTCCTTTAGCAACGTAGTCGCGGAGTGTATCCAGCCGGTCTGGTCCCATGGGAACCGTAAACATATCTGGATACAGCTGTATGGTATTCTTGCCAGTATCACTGAAAATGATAACATCGTAGGCATTCATGGCTTCTACAGTTTTAGGAAATTCCGTCAGTGCGACATGATTAGGCATATGTGTTGCTTCAATGTCATCGAACTTCTTTAATGCTTCCATGAACCAAACGGCAAAATTCTCATACCCCCCTAGTGGAACCATGTCGAATCCTTTGACGTGTAATCTGAGTACGAACCAGGTTTCACCGACAAGCAGAATTTTCGTTTTATGAGCCATGTCTTTCCTCCTTCTTGCATTTGTTTGCGAAAACAAATAAATAGTTACGAAAACATTAAAACAAATTGTATCATAGTTTAAATCTATGTAAAAGGTTCGATTTGCCTCATCAAGAATGTTATGAATAATTTAATTTTTTCAGAAAGATTTCTTAGCCTTTATAGCTCCAATAGCTCTTACTTTGAGAATGGATTATTATGTTTCTTCGAACAGAGAAGCAGCTCCAATTACAGCCGCTTTGCTGCCAAGAAGGCCACGTCGGATTATCATGCGGTCGTACATCATGTTACCTGCTAAATTATAGCAAGTTGTCATTGCCTCATCGAAAAAGAAATCGGGAAGGTTTAAGAGGCCGCCGCCAAGAACGATCCCCATAGGGTTTAATATTTGGAAAATATTATACATTCCTATGCCTATGTACCGAGCGTATTCTTTGACTATGGCTTTGCAGAGCTCGTTCTCGTCAGCGCAACCAGCAACTAGCATGGAACCATTAAGCTCATCGAAATCATGGCAACCATCCGGCAGATCGGAGCAAGCTCCCTCTGCTGAAAGCCGTTTTGCTATTCGCTCCGCTACCTTGGGTATTACAATACCTGAAGCCAGGCTCATCAGGCAGCCGTAGTTCCCGCATGTGCAGCGCTGCCCGCTCGAGACATCAACTATCATGTGTCCGAATTCACCAGCAGTTCCAGTAAATCCTCGATACAGCTTGCCGCTGATGATGATGCCTCCTCCAATTCCCGTAGAAACAGTTAAAAAGACCATTGGGTCGAGGCCAATTCCTGCTCCATAGTGGTACTCTGCCAATGTCTGGGCATTTGCATCATTATCAGCCAAACAAGGGATTCCTAACAGAGCTTCCATTTTTTCTCGCAGATGGAAATTCTTAAAACCAGGAAGGTTCGATGTGGTAAGCGTTATGCCATCAGGCCATCGTATGTGACCCGGAAAGAGAACGCCAACACCACTCACATCATTGCGACTAATTCCAGCTGCGAAAAGAGCCCTGTCGACGTTTCGTACAATTCGATTTAGGACTTCTTCTTCAGACAGGTTTACGTGATCATATGTCACGCACTCTCCCATGATGTTCCCATTGCAATCGACAACGCCTGCCGCAAGTTTAGTCCCCCCAAGATCGACGCCTATCCTATAACTTTTGCCCGCCATTACAATCAAAGCTCCTGTTCAGTGCGCGCTATGATATCGTCCTTAGTCTCAGTAGCCAAGTCGTTGAAATAGGCAGAATAGCCAGCAACCCTGACAATGAGATCCCTGTATTTCGAAGGATTCTTCTTTGCATCGATAAGGGTATCGCGCGAGACAATGTTATATTGGACATGCCACCCTTTGAGCTCATTGAAAAAGGTTCTGAGAAGAGCAATAAGTTTATTACGCTGGGATTCACTGGAAAGCATACTCGGAGAGAGCTTCTGATTAAGGAGAACTCCGCCAAAAATATCTATTGTTGGTAGTTTTGTGATAGATTTAAAGACTGCTGTAGGACCATTGGTATCTGTTCCTTGTGCTGGTGAGCACCCTTCTGCAAGTGGTGTCCAAGCATGGCGCCCATCCGGTGTCGCTGGCACAACGGCACCGGAGGGAACATTTGCAGATATGCTCGACGTTCCAGGATAATACCCACAGCCGATAGGTCCCCGGCCATACCGTGTGTTGTGGTACTTTGCCATTTCGCCAACGTAGGCTCCATATGCCTCAACGACGAGCGAATCAACGTAATCGTCGTCATTCCCGTACTTTGGTGCTTGATTCAGCAAACGCAATCTCAATATTTCTCCTTCTGTTCCATCGAAGTCTGAAGATAGGGCATCCATAAGTTGTTTTGGAGTTATGCTTTGCTCTTCGAAAATGAATTTCTTTATTGCCGCAAGGGAGTTGCCTAAGTTGGCCACCCCTACTTGGAGCCCAGAGACCCAGTCATATACCGCACCGCCTTCTTTGATGTGCTTACCGCGGGCAATACAATCATCTGTAAAGGTGGAACACAATATGTCAGGAACGAGCTCTTCCAAAGCTGTATCGATAGCCGTATCAATCGAAACTGCTGCCCTGGCATAGAAAGCAAGCTGATTTTTCCAGGCTAGCATTAGATCGTCAAAATTCTTGAATGACTCCAACGTCCCAAGACCTTTATGGAATGTATGACCAGTCACGACATCTTTGCCATCATTCAGCGTGGCCAAAAAAACTCGCATTAGATTAAGAAAGCTCATGCCTGTGGTGCGGTAACCCCATTTGCCAGGCACTGCAACTTCTATACAGCCAATGGCAGAGTAATCACGAGCATCCTCAAGGCTTACGCCAAGCTTTAGCATGCCGGGTATGACAATCTCATCATTGTTAAAAGCAGGCATTCCAAAGCCTTTTTTTATTACTTCTATTGTTGCTTTAAGAAAATCATCGCTCATGCCTTTGTGATAGCGAACCGATAGATTGGGTTGCGTGAGTTTCATATCGCCGACAGACTCAAGGATTAGATAAGAGAGCTCATTGACCGCATCTCTTCCATCTCGGGTAACACCACCGATAGTTACGTTTTGATATAAGGGGCCACCTGCTGAAAAACGAGTATGAGACCAAGGGCGCACTTTCTTGACGGCAAGCAGCTTGAGCCATGCACATGAGAGAAGTTCCTTTGCATGTTCAGGAGTAATGATCCTAATTTCTGAGTCTTTTTTATAGAAAGGATAAAGATACTGATCCATCCTGCCGAGAGAGACGGAATGGCCGTTCGATTCGATCTGTAGAGCAAGTTGGATAAAGGTTACGAGCTGAAGCGCTTCACGGAAACTGGAGGGTGCACCCTCAGCAATAGCTGCACAAGTTTGAGCAATTCCCTCAAGTTCTATTTTGCGAGCCAGGTCAGAACAATTCTTTGCTTGGTCTCGGGCTAAGTTTTCATAGCGATGGATCCAGTTCGAAAGCCCAGTAAGAGAATCAAGCATGGCAAGATAAAGCTGATGCTTCTTAAGATCTTCGTATTGTGCAAGATCGAGTATTTCATCCATTTTTCGGACATATGCAGAATAGCCGCTTATCCCATATTCAAGGACACGCTTCATGTTTACCGCGATATGACCATCACCAGCCGTCATGTTGCCCTCGGCGTGCACAATTCCTGAGTTATTGATCGCGCTGATCTCAGGATTGAAATATGCTCTTGCCCTATCCTGCAAGGTCTTGCCTTTCCACCAGGAACATAATTCCTTGATTTCAGCTTTCATCTCAGCTGTAGCACCGTATGATTCAGCCGGTCTGCTGTCTATACCATCAATTTCCTTAAAAATCCATTCAACAGCATATTCCGGAAAGAGCGCAGCATACTTAGGCTTAGAAGCAGTATTGCCAACAATCAATTCTCCATCCATGATATAGATGTTGCTTTCTTCAAGCGTTTTTCTAAAAGCCAGAGCTCTCTTTCGCACAATGGGAAGATTCTCGTTTTGCTGGTACACGCGCGTGTAAATGCGTGCCCTTTCCATGCAGAGCCTGGGCTCTGCTGAAAGTATTTCTTCTTTTAAATTTTCAAGCCTACTGTTCATTTTAACCTCCTATTGTTATTTCAAGACCAAGTGTCTGACCCATTTCGGCAAATAGCTTCATCTGATTTTCGGGAACTCTGGTACCCGGTTGGATAGCATAGCTTCGTCCCAAGCTTTCATATTTACCGATTGCTAAATCATGATAAGGAAGCAAATCTAATCTGCGATTCATTTCCCCCCGCGCATAGATTTCCGCAGCAAACTTGAATATAGCGCGCATAGCATCTTCATTATCATTGAAACCGGGAATAACAGGCACACGAATTATCAAATCTGCACTGATCGAAGCCAAGTACCGAAAGTTTTGAAGCACCATGCGCACATCACCACCAGTAGCATTCCTGAAAGCTGCAGAATCAGTATGCTTTAGGTCAGCCAGCCAGTGAACAGGAAAGGGTGTAACATGCTTAACATATGCCAGCGGGACAGCGAGAGAACTTTCAATCGCAATATCTAACCCTTTCCTTAATGCGGCTTCAATTAGCTGGACTGCAAAATTAAGTTGAGCAAGAGGCTCGCCGCCTGAAAGCGTCAATCCGCCACCCGATGTGACAAAAAAGCAATTGTCCTTGACTACTTCCGCTATAATATCATCAACGCTCATTTCCTTTCCAACAAGGCGCAGAGCCATCGTCGGGCAAACTGTAGCAAGTTCCAAAGGAGGTTCTACATCTCTTGCAATGCTGATACCGCCAGAGGGATTTGAGTGTACAGCTCCTCCATTGTTCGCGCGCAGGCATGTCCCGCAACTGATGCAGTTTCGGCTAACATACATCAGTTCTCGATTGAATGACTGACTTTCGGGATTTTGACACCAGTAACAGGACAATGGGCAGCCCTTGAAGAATACTACCGTGCGGATACCAGGACCATCATGAGTCGAAAATCTCTGGATATCGAATATCATCAGCTAAAAGTATAAAGTAATAGTTTCAAATAGTCAATATAAAATTTCATATGAAATCTTTATCTATAACGCATATTAATTTTTATTATGGCATTGTTCAGTAATCTCCACCTAACAGGATAGTTTTCTCTATTTCGGAATTTCAATTGTGCAGTATAATACTCATAAAGTACTGTAAGACGTTTTCATAGGCGGAGATGAAAATGTTGAAGGGGGTGTGTGTTTCATATTTAACTGGCGAAATGTATTCGATATATGCAGCAAACCTTCTTGGCTGGACAGCGAAAAGCACCAGAAGTAAGTATTATGGTATTGTTTTGCTGCAGTGCATGTAGCATACTGGTTTTCTCAATCTGTTTTTTGTTTTTGCGAAGAAAAATTGCATTCGAAATTGCTAATATTTCATATGATGCCAATTTGAATTTGAACGAAATTATATTGACAATTTTCGAATATGGATAATAGGATAATGCTTACAGGTGAGACATGTCTCACTGTATGATATTTTTCTATCAAGGGGGTTTCAAATGACAAGGACGAAAAAAGCGCTTGCCATCGTGCTCGTGCTTTTGGCAGTAGCAGTATTCGGAGCAACTGCTCAAGCCAAGGTTAAGGCCGCATTCATTGTTTCCAACATGGCAAACGAGTCTCAAGCCTTCTCGGCAAAGCAGTTTCTGAAGTATGGTTCCGAGTATGGTTTCGACATGTATACCTTTGATGCAAAAGGGGATACGCAAGCCGAATCTCAAATTGTCACAAACTGCATCGCACAGAAGTTCAAGGTTATCTTTCTTAATCCAAACGACATCAATGCAATTGTCCCAAGCCTCATCAAGGCGAAGCAGGCAGGCCTCATCATCGGTATGTTTTCCTCGGATCTGTCTCCGGCAAACCAGAAATACCGCGATTTCTATGCAGGAGTAAACGACACCATGGCTGGTCAGCAGGCAGCTGCTGCATTCATCAAACAGTTCCCGAATGGTGCAAAGATTGTCGAGATTGGTGGCCAAGCTGGTCATGATGCGCAGATCAAGCGGCACGATGGATTCAACAGCGCGATTAAGGGTTCAAAGATACAGGTCATCGACTACAAGGCCTGTACCCAATGGTCCACCGCCGAAGCCATGACCATTATGGAAAACATGATTGTCAAATATGGCAAAGAAATCCAGGGCGTATTTGTCCATTGGGATAATGGAGCTACTGGAGTTATCCAAGCAGCAAAAGCAGCTGGGTTGAATAATCTGTTTATCGTTGGCGTCGATGGAAACCGAGCAGGATATGTCCAGGTCAAGAATGGTGACCAAGCAATCAGCATTGCCCAGGACTTCGTTGTTATGACAAAGAAAGATCTTGAACTTGCAAGGGACGTTATAGCGGGCAAGAAGGTTGAGCCGATCAATTTCGTGCCGCTGACTGTCGTCGACAAAACTCTTATTGAGAATGGTGGTTTCGATCCCCCAGAGTGGTAAAAAATTTCTCAATCAGGCTCGTTTCGCCTCATGCTGGAACGAGCCTGTTCTATTTTTTCGTCAAACATTTCATTTTTAATAAAGAGTTAAAGCTATGGATACCGTACAGTCTGAATATATACTTTCCATCAAGGATGTTTCAAAATCCTTCCCTGGGGTGAAAGCACTTGATAGAGTGTCGCTTGATGTCAAACGAGGCATCGTGCACGGCATCGTAGGTGAGAATGGGGCTGGAAAATCTACCTTAATGAAAATTCTTTCAGGAGTATATCAAAAAGACAGTGGTACAATCATCTTTGATGGTCAGATAATTGAGCATACGACTCCTCATGAATCCATGAAACGTGGGCTTGCGATAATCTACCAAGAACTTAACCTCGTCAATACGATGAGCGTAGGGGAAAATATATTTCTTGGCCGCTTCAGAGAAATGAAGGGAATGCGCGGTACTCATGCTAAAGCTAAGGAGCTTCTTGATAATATTGGCAGCAAGGTAAGTACCACTAAATTAGTATCCGATCTAAGCGTCTCTGAAAAACAGATGGTGGAAATTGCAAAAGCGCTCTCCTTTAAATCCAAGCTCATCATTATGGACGAACCAAGCAGTAGCTTAACGAATGAGGAAATGGTTGAGCTTGCGAAGATCATCAGACAATTAAAGGCACAGGGCATCTCGATCATTTACATTAGTCATAAACTCGACGAAATATTCGAGTTCTGCGACATTGTCAGCGTCATGCGCGATGGACATGTAATCGATACGAAGCCAAAGCCCGAATTCACCCGAAATGAATTGATAATGAAGATGATTGGGCGGACGATCGAAAAGGAATATCCTGGGCGATCTAGAAATGTAGGTGATATACTTCTGGATGTACGCTCCATCAATACGCGCAAATTGCATAATGTCTCGTTTACCTTGAGAAAGGGCGAGATTCTTGGGCTAGTGGGATTAGTTGGAGCTGGGCGGACAGAAATCGTACGTGCACTGTTTGGCGCAGACAAGGTGAAGAGCCACCAGGTTTTTATCGATGGAAATCAGGTCCATATTCGAAATCCAAAAGATGCAATTGATGCTGGTTTCGGTTTCATCCCGGAAGACAGAAAAATCCAGGGGCTTGTGCTCCCGTTTTCTGTAGAATCCAATATTTCCATGGCGAGCATCCCAAAATTCACTAAATTAGGCTTCATCCAGAAATCTCTTGAGAAGAACATTGCTGCCCAGCAGATTAAATCTCTCTCGATAAAGACTCCATCTACCAGAACTGCTGTCAACAATCTATCGGGTGGAAATCAGCAGAAGTGTATTGTCGGACGATGGCTAGAAATCTCTCCCAAGATTTTCATCATGGATGAACCTACAAGGGGAATCGATGTCGGCGCAAAGTATGAGATCTACACGCTCATGAAAGAAATTGCGGAAAAGGGTGGAGCGATCATACTCATCTCCTCCGAGTTGCCGGAAGTCCTTAACATGAGCAACCGCGTGCTTACGATTTTTGAAGGAAGGATTACTGGAGAATTCAATCCTGAAACAACACCGGCTGACAGAATAATGAGTGCTGCATTGGGAATCGTGGGAAGGGAGAGCTGAAATGGAGGAGAAAAAGTCGGTTTTGAAAGCCGGGGCCTCGTTGCTAAGGGACTACCTCGTCCTCGTGATGATTGCTTTTCTGGTACTAATTACAGCGATAATCGAGCCTAAATTCTTGTCTGGGTCTAATCTCGTCAACATAATGCGACAGTTTGGTCCCTTGGTCATGGTATCGCTCGGGATGACCTTTGTAATCATTGGAGGGTTTATCGATCTCTCTGTGGCAGGAACCATAAATCTGGTTGCTGTTGTAACCATCTCCCTGATCCAGCCAATGGGGCAGCTTCCGGCATTGTTAATCGGTCTTGCATTGGGAATTGTATGTGGAGCATTGAATAGCATCCTGATACTAAGTTCAGGAGCTCTCACTCAGGCTGAAGCCCTTTTCCTCACTTTTGGTATGAGTACCGTATATTCAGCGATTGCCTTGCTTTATAGTCATGGCTCAACCATGCATTTCTGGGATATATCGGCAAGTAAATCGATATTCGAAAGCATTGGCAGTGGAAACATAGGATTCTTCTCTGTATCATTTGTTATATTTCTTGTTTTATTAGCTATTCTATGGGTCTTCCAGAGTAAAACCGCTGAGGGGCGGGCAATCTGCCTGACAGGCGGCAACAAAACAGCTGCTAGGCTATCGGGTATCCAGGTATCTCGTTCTATTATAGAGATCTATGTTATCGGCGGCTTTATGGCAGCCGTTGGGGCAATTGTGCTCTTTTCGCGTATAACGACAGCTGCTCCAGTTATCGGTGCCGGATACGAGACAAGTGCCATCCTTGCTGTTGTGGTCGGCGGTACGACACTGAAAGGAGGAAAAGGCAGTGTCCTCAGGACTGTGATGGGTGTACTTCTTGTTGTCCTCATGTCGAACTGCCTAGATCTATTGGGCGTCTCGTCGTATATGCAGTATGCAGTGAAGGGAGCTATTCTCATGTTCGCAATCTGGCTCGATAACCGAAAGCAAGCTTAGGAGAAGCAGAAATGAGCAAATCGGGAATCCTGACATCAATATATAAAGCTTTGACCAAGCAGAAAGCATTCATCGCCTTGATTATTATGATGATAGGGATGCTTTTTTCCAAAACCAACTTCTATTCCGCATACAATCTCCTGGATATGTTGAATTCGACATCAATACTACTGATTTTGGCATTTGGCGTGACGTTTACTATCATAAGCGGTGGATGTGATCTTTCCATAGGAGGCAACCTTGTAGTTGCCGGTATCCTCGCCATCAAGTTGCTCGATGTTATGCCGATATGGCTCGCTATCCTGATTGCGGTCCTTTTCGGGGCAGTTGTTGGATTCATTAATGGATTCCTTGTCGTACAGCAGAAGACAGAGCCTTTCATTATTACATTAGGCATGGGCTTACTATTGACTGGTGTTGCACAGCAGCTCACTGATGCTCATCCATTGCCAGCAAAAAATCCTAATTTCATGATGATCAGCAATGGCGACTTCCATGGAATACCGAACCTTGTAATCATAATGCTGGTGTGCTTCGGAATTAGTTATTGGATTATGAGATACACGCAATTCGGGCGCAATCTGTATGCAATAGGCGGCGACTACGAGGTGGCGCGATACTCTGGTATTAATGTCATCCGAACAAAATGGATTGGGTTTGTCCTGAGCGGTGTCGCGGCTGCATTGGCCGGTGTGCTGCTTTCCTCAAAACTGAATACCGGTTCTCCAGTATACGGTGAAACCACCGCTCTAGTCGTCAACTGTGGCGTAGTTGTCGGAGGGACTTCCTTTGCTGGCGGCATTGGAGGTATCCCTCAATCTGGCCTTGGCCTACTAGTTTTTGGCATGCTTGATAATGTCATGAATATGCTAGAGATAACTTCCTACTACCAAGTTCTGCTTAAAGGAGCGGCTATAGTGGCTATTATATGGATGGACTGCTTCGCCAACAAGAGAAAACGGGAAGCTGTCTGAATGCCATATGGAGGAAAACATGAAACAGCAAGATTACCTGGATCACTTGGTTGGCGTTTTTGGACATCCTGTTGCCGAAAACCCCGGTGTCGTCATACAGGAAGCTGCATTTCGCGATCTCGGTCTTAAAAACTGGCGTTTTCTGACAATCGATGTCGATCCCGACAAGCTAGGTGATGCTATTCTTGGATTGAAGGCAATGAAATTCAGGGGTATCAATTGTACCATTCCTCATAAGATCGAGGTATTAAAATACATTGATATACTGTCGCCAAGTGCCAAATTGATCGGTGCTGTGAATACTATTATCAATAACAATGGCGTGCTTACGGGCGACAATACTGACGGAAAAGGGTTCATGATCGCCCTGGAGAATGCCGGTATTTCACCTAAGAACAAGAATATAGTGGTGCTCGGAGCGGGCGGCGCAGCGAGAGCTATCTGTGTCGAGCTTGCTTTGGCAGGAGCTCACCATTTAACCATTGTTAATATTCCAAAAGATATTGCATTAGGTGAAAGCCTTGTCAGGACTCTTAAGGAAAATACGAGGGTCGCTATCGATTATGTCTCGTGGGTAGACACATTCAAGATTCCTGTCGGTACAAATATTCTTGTCAATGCAACATCCATCGGGCTCTACCCGAATGTCAACGATAAACCTAACATTGATTACGACACTATAACAAAGGAAATGTATGTCCAGGATGTAATACCCAATCCTGCATTTACTCCGTTTTTGGGCGAAGCCGAGAAACGTGGAGCCCGCTGGCAAAATGGGATGCAGATGCTGATCAACCAAGCAGCACTCAACATTACTATGTGGACTGGCTTAAAGCCAAACAAGGAAGTCATGCTAAAAGCCCTGGAAGAAGCCCTTTCATGACAGAGCTTGAAATGCTAATTAGGCACATGGATTTTGGCAGCAATCGGTTTATAAAAGGCTGGAAGATATGCTAATATCTTGTCGGCATGATGTGAGTAATTGTTTTCCAATTAAATAAATATAATCTGTCAAGCAGAAATCGGCTGTAATCAGAGGAGCTGGGTCGATCAGAATTTGGCGTATCGCTGTTTCGGATACCACGGCCTCATTAGGCTTGCCTAATCATTAAGGCCAATGTCTGGTGATCGAATCTCTCGGATTCCACTTGCTAACCATGTACCCGGGCACTTGACATATGCAGAATATTTTCTGGATTCTTTCAGAAGAAAGAAAAGGAGGATGAAGGCATGCATGCCTAATCTTCATATGAACCAGGATGAAAGAAAAGACAGACCAAGAACTCGTGGAAAAGTGGGCAACAATGAAATACTCAATGCCGTGAGGGATGCAGTGCTTAAGGCGGGAAAATGCCGCGTTGCGGATCTAGCAGCCCAGTTCAATGTTTCTGCAGTATCGATCCGCAAGAGCCTGAATATGCTCGAACGCCAAGGTCTTATACAGAGATTCCACGGGGAAGCTCGCATTTACACGGGAGATGATATTCCATTCCGTATGCATCTTCATTACGCTGAAAAGCAGTTGATTGCGAGCAGGGCCGAATCCCTGATCGAAGCTGGTGAAACAATATTGATGGAAGCGGGTTCCGCGATTGCCATGCTTGCGGAGCGTATAAAGAAATTGCAGAGCTTGACGGTGATTACTACTAATCTCTTTATTGCCCGCATGTTCCGTGGCTCAAAGGTTCGCGTCATTGTACTTGGTGGCCTCTATCAGGATGAAAGTGAGAGCCTTGTTGGGCCGAGCATTTGCGAAGCAATTCGGAAAATCGGCTTTACCAAAGCCTTTATCGGTGTTTCCGGATTTACGATTTCAGACGGTTTCATGCTGAATGATGTCGCGCGAGCAGCGGTGACACGCGCCATCCTTGAACGAAGCAGAGAATGCAATGCAAAAGTCTGGGTTCTCACCGATTCCTCGAAATTTGGGATATCGCATGCTGCAAAGATATATGAAGATCTATCGCTTATTAGCGGCGTTGTGACGGATGCTGGTATTCCCCAGGATTTTCGTGACTACCTCGAATCATCAGGGGTAAAAGTACTTATCTAGTTTTTTGAGGAATTCTCGTTCAGTATTCTTTCAGATATTTCACTGCATTCTGAAAGAATTCCCCGTAACATTTTCTGTTCAATGATTGAGGCTGACCAAGTGTTTTGGCAAATTGGAAGTAAAAAGAAGCCATAAGGTGGTTGCCGTTTTTCAAAATGCTCTGAAACTGCGCTGCGAAATAATATATACTACCATTTGAGAAATTTATTATAATATTACTCATGGGAATTTCTAGTGGGGAACAGTTATCTCCAGTTCTTTCGTTCTGGGATTCGGTTTCATTCGACAAGGTATCGATAAAATTCTGCGAACGTTTCGACGGTCAGAGCCGGATATGGAACTTTCAAAAGCATTCGCACGAACTGTTCGAGTTTCTCTATTTCATAGAAGGAAGAGCGCAAATTGCAGCTGGTTCTGATAACATCGATGTTTCCATGTTCGAGCTGGTTATTTATCCGCCGAAGGTGCCTCACGAGGAGCACCTCATCAAGTCCTTCAACCAGGAAATATACTGTTTATGGATCGATGCGGGTTCTTGCAGCAGTTTTGATCGGGGCTTTTCCATAAAGGATCAAGACGGCGCTATACGTGCAGTCATGGATGGAATCTATCGGGAGTATGTCTCGCAGAAGGCTATGAATATGCAAATCATCAATGCCTACTTTCGGATGTTATATCTTCTTGTACGCCGTGCCCTCATGGAACCGCCAAACAACGACGACAGCCTTGTCGAACGATGTCTTGGCTTTATTCATGAACACTATACCGATGATTTCGATATCAACACGATGGCGCATGCGGTCTATGTCAGCGATTCATATCTTTTCAGATCCTTCAAGAAAAAAATGAACATGACACCAATGCATTACCGTAACAAGCTCAGAATTGAAAAATCAAAACTCTTGCTGTGTCAGAGCGATCGACGATTGGATTTGATCGCTGAGGATGTCGGGTTTAATGATGTGAAATATTTCTCGCGTCTTTTCAAGAAAGCAACAGGAATGACACCTGGAACATTCAGGAAAAAGAACAGAACCCCTTGATAATTCGCTAATTTCGTATGTTCATTTTTTTCTACTTTTTGGACGCTTTTGTGTGTTTATTATTGCTTGGATCGGGTGCATTTTATATTTGATATGAAACCCATTCGACCGAAATTGGAAGCCTCTAGACCTACGCCGCGCATCTCTTATCTCAAGAAGAAAATGCTCGATGAGCCAAGATACCTCTCCATCGAGCAGGCTCTCATCATCACAGAAACTTATAAGGCTAATGAGAGCGATTCAATCCCCAGGAAACGAGCTAAGTCACTCGCTGCAACCATGCAGCGCATTACCATTGCGCTTGATCCACAAGAGCTTATTGTCGGCAATCGTACTGCCGGCGTACGAGCGGGCGTTGTATTCCCAGAAGCAGGGATCTCATGGGTTGATAAAGAGATAGAGCATCTTCATGAGCGACCTCAGGATAAATTCAATGTTCGTCCTCAGGATATTGAGGATTTCCGAAAGATAATTCTTCCTTACTGGAAAGGGAAAACTCTGGAAGACACAATCCGCTCAGAAGGCGGCGAGCTGGTAGATGCAATTGCTCGAGTGGTCAAGATTAATCAAAAAGATCATGCCCAGGGCCATATCTGTCCAGATACCGCCAAATGGATCAAGCTTGGACCGGCAGGACTTCGCGCAGAAGCCGCTGCCTATCTCGAGAAGGAGACGGATCCCGCCAAGCGAGAGTTCTATGAATGCGTCATTCTTGTGCTGGATGCAGCACGAGATTTTATCCGCCGCTACGCGGTTCTGGCAGAAGAAAAGCTTGCAACCGCAACACCTGAAGATGCCGTCAACCTGAAAGAAATATCCCGAATATGCCGCAAATTATCCGGAGAAGCGGATGTCAGCGGAGCGTCTACGTTCAGGGAAGCCCTGCAATCCTTGTGGTTTCTGTATGTTCTTCTGCATATGGAAAGCAATGCCTCCTCTTTTTCTCCTGGGCGCATGGATCAATATCTTTACCCCTACTATCGTGCAGATATCGATTCTGGAACACTTACAGATAATGAGGCTCTAGAATTGATCGAAGCTCTCTGGCTCAAGTTCAATCAAATTGTGTATTTGCGCAACTCTCACAGCGCTAAATACTTTGCTGGCTTTCCCATTGGATTTAATGTTGCAATTGGGGGACGTAAACCCGACGGGAGCGACGCCTCGAATGAGCTTTCCTACTTATTTCTTAAAGCACAGGAGCATATCGGGCTTCCCCAGCCGAACTTTTCTGCGAGGATCCATGAAAACTCTCCATCTGAATTCCTTGAAGAATGTACGCGTGTAATTAGCAAGGGCAGTGGAATGCCCCAAATCTTTAATGACGAAAGCATAATCCCCGCTCTTCGCGCACAGGGTATCTCCAAAGAGGATGCTGAGAACTATGCGATTGTAGGCTGCGTCGAGCTGAGTACACACGGGAACAACCTGGGCTGGAGCGATGCAGCCATGTTCAACTTATGTAAAGCGCTCGAACTCGCGATGAATGACGGCATATGCCTGATTACGGGTGAAAGGCTTTCGCCATCCTGTGGTACGCTTGCCGATTTCGAAACTTACGAAGATCTTGAAAAAGTCTTCGCTCAGCAGATCGACTACTTCTTCAACAAGATGATCCAGGCATGCGAACTGGTCGAACGGGTACATCAGCAATTGTTGCCGACGGCACTCCTCTCCTCAGTGATCAATGACTGTCTGGAACGCGGGGTGGATGTGGTTAGGGGAGGGGCGCATTACAATCTTTCGGGTATCCAGGTTATCCAGCCAGCGAACATTGCCGACTCACTTGCTGCGCTCAAGAAGCTGGTCTACGAAGAAAAAGTAGTTGATCGCGCAGAATTATTGGAGGCACTCCGTTCAAATTTCAAAGATGCAGAGGATCTGCGACAGAAACTTCTGAATGATGCTCCCAAGTATGGTAACGACGTAGAATGGGTAGACCTGATCGCAGACAAATGGGTTGAATATTTCTCAAATAAATTCAAGGGACTTAGAAACTATAGAGGTGGTCGATACCATACGGGCATGTATACTGTAAGCGCACATGTTCCAATGGGCGCCAATGTCGGAGCTTCTCCTGATGGACGGCTTTCTGGGGCTCCGCTTGCAGATGGTGGCATGTCTGCTGTATATGGTCGCGATCGCAAAGGTCCAACAGCTCTTCTTAAGTCCGTGTCGCGCGTGAATTCCATGAGAGGGAGCAATGGTACACTTCTCAACATGAAATTTCTCCCGCAATTTTTCCGAACCGAAGAGGGTATTAAGAAGTTTGCCTCGCTTTTGCGCGGGTTCGTACGTTTGCGAATCAATCATGTCCAATTCAATGTCGTGCGAAAAGAAGATCTTCTAGCGGCACAGAAGAATCCGGATGAATACAGATGGCTTACAGTTCGAGTCGCTGGGTATACCGCTTATTTTGTCGAGCTCGCTACTGATCTTCAAAATGAAATCATCGCACGGACCAGCTATGATAATATTTGATATCCAACGCTTTTCTGTAGATGATGGACCAGGCATCCGGACAACTATCTTTCTCAAAGGATGCCCTCTGCGTTGCAGGTGGTGCCAAAACCCGGAAGGATTGGAATTCGGGCTAGATTCCGCATATGCACCACGAGCAGGAGAGGGAGTGCGGGAAATAGAGCCTGAAGCACTGGCTGAAGAAGCGATGGCCGATAGAGTGTTTTTCGAGACTTCAGGCGGTGGCGTCACCTTTACTGGAGGAGAGCCCTTGGCGCAAGTCGACGACGTGGTAAAGACGGCACGATTGCTTCGAGCGAATGAAATCCATACCGCTGTAGAGACTTCTCTTTTTGTCAGCAGGGAAGCCATCGAAAAAGCCCTAGAAGTCATAGATCTTTTCCTGGTGGACCTAAAAATCCTTGATCCCGATCTGCATGAACGAGGGACAGGGAAACGCAATGAAATCATACTGGAAAACTTTCATTTTCTTGCACAGAGGACAAAGGGATCCAGAAGGCTCATTGTGCGAACGCCCCTGATTCCCGGTTATACTGCAACTCAAGAAAATCTCGAATCAATAGGTGCTTTCATTGCATCGATTGCCCCCGGAGTCCCATGGGAATTGCTGAATTTCAATCCGCTTGCCAGCGCAAAATACTCGAAGATGGGGAAAATGGATTACGAATTCATGAATGCCCGTCAATTTTCCGAAAAGGAAATGGCAGCCTTTAAATCTGTGGTCGCAAAATATGGATTTGATAACGGAATTGAAAAGGTGAATCATGAACACAATAATTAGCGATTACCTCCTGAAAGCACAAAGAGGCGAAACAGTCTATATCACAGATGTCCGTCGATCATTCGAAGGTCTTGAAGCAGATAGGAAAACTGGACTGATTGTCGTATTGACGACATCCGAGGGCATAGTTCGCCAGTTCGATCTTGTCGTTCCGAAATTCGATGTATATGCACAGGGCGATGCTGCCAGGGAACGAGCCTTTATCGTCGAATATTTTCTTGCAGAACTTTATAATATTCTTTCGAGCCTCGGTGCGCGATCTATCAGATTTTACGATCCTGACGGGAAAGATGAAGCGCAATATCTTTACAGGGCGTTCTATCGCGAATTCGGGATTAATTTGAGCAGAAAAGAACGTTCCAACTATGGCAAATCGATAAATGTCATCGAGCGGATGCTGGACGCCATCAATGGTACGGCGGACTCAAAATTCGAATGCTCATTCATACGTGGCAATAAAGAAGTTTCAGAAGAGGCCAATGACAAAGATGTACGCTCCGATGGTTCAATGGTTTCCAGAATGCATTCTATCGCTCTAGGGGAGGCTCAGGGGAAAAGCATTCTGGGCATTGATGTAGGTGGTACTGATATAAAGCTCGCGCTGGCGATGAATGGAAGGCTTGCTGCGCTCAAGGAATATGATTGGTTTCCTGCATCTTTTACACGAGTCAATCAGCTTGTAGAACCGATACTTGCTTTGACAAGATTGATGATATATAAGGCAATCACCCTTAAATTTGGGGATCCCGGGGAGAAACTCGCTGCAATTTTGAAAACAGCGATGGATCCACATGCCAGTGATGCAATAATATTCGAAGCCCTCGACAAAGCGGAACACATCCTCCCATCGATTCCCGGCTCGGCCGAATTCAGACTTGATGCAATTGGGCTTTCCTTTCCCGATGTCGTTGTAAAGGACAAGATTGTCGGAGGAGAAGTCTATAAAACAAGAGGAATCCGGCTTAATCCTGCGATCGATTATGAGAAAGAATTCAGGCAGCTTGCCGCTCTCGATGAACAGCTTGCCGTATTTGTGAAGAACAGGGGCGTAGTTGCAAGCGTGAATGATGGATCAATGGCTGCCTTTACTGCTGCTATTGAGATGGCGGAGCTGGATGAAGCCAAAATTCGGGAAGGAGTCTTTGCTCATACGCTCGGAACGGAGCTTGGAACGGGCTGGGTGACCAAAACTGGAACGATACCCGATATTCCCCTGGAAGTGTACAATTTCATTATCGATCTGGGATCTTATCCCGAACGGGCCTACAAGAGTGACGATGTGAGAAGCGTCAACAATTTCAATACCGGATTGCCCGGTACTCTTCAGAAATATACCAGCCAGAGTGGGGCGTTCCGCCTCGCGCTGAAGTATTTTCCTCAATCGCGTCCACAGCTGTATAAAGAACTGTTTGATCGTGGATACCTTAAAGAGACGGCAGATGGTATCTATGTTCCTACCGAGCCAAAAGATATGCGCAAACCTTTCCTCGAGTTCCTGATGAATCTTCCTGCACGGGGAGAAGATCCTGAAGTTGAGCGCATATTTACCGAGATCGGCGAATTCCTCGCCGTGGCATATGAAGAATGCGAGCATATTCTCAGCCCGGCCACCCATACGCGCATCCTCTTCGGGCGCATGGTCAAGAATCCTGTCTGTTTCGATCTGATGCAAAAAGGTGCAAGAAAGATCGCACCGGACATGAAACTCGAACTTGCCGCGGATGATATGGCAATGACGCCGCTTATGAAGCAATTAAAGGAAAACAGGGAACACACGGTCGCACAGTTCGCGCAGGCTGTTGGTTCTGTATACTACGCAGCGTTCAGATCTGCACATGATCAGCGAATTGAAAGTACTTGAGCGCACTTATAGTATGCAGAGTTGAGCATGAATGGAATTTCCCATGAAAGACAGCTTTGCTTTATATGCGCCTGCAGGATCCGATGTTTTCATTGACAGGCTGAATAGTGTTGAAAAATTTTCCGTTCCATTCACATTTGAAGAGATTGAAGGTGACTTCGTTGTCAGCGCTCTGATTACCCCTGAGTTTCATGCCTTCTATGACTCCGGCAGCATACTTGTCATGGAAAGTCAGCAGCGCTGGATCAAGCTGGAATTTGAAAATACAGACTTGGGCTATCCCTCTATTGTGGCTGTAGTGACTGATGGGTCTTCTGATGTGTGCAATGGTGAAAGATTGACCGAAAAAGGAAGCGTCTATCTCCAAATAATAAGAAAAGGCAATCATTGGTTTCTTCATTATTCGATTGATGGTGAGTCATGGAAAATGGTTCGCTATTTCGAGTTGAGCATGCAAAAAAAGGTCAAAGCAGGTTTTGCTGCCCAATCTCCAATCGGCAATGGTACTCATGTAACATTTGAAGAAGTGTTCTTGGGCAGAAAAGCAATTTTGGATTTCAGAAAAGGAGAATAAAGCAATTTGCTTGTTAATTGAGGCTCTGCTAAAAGTCCTAAACTAGGCGATTTGCTCTTTCCATACAAGACCTTTAAATCTTCGACTTTTTATTCAAGTTCAAGATCTACAAAGCGGCAATAAGGGAAATCGCTTCCTGCCAGTTTTTGCACGACAAGGGAAATGTATTTTTCGTCGGACCTTCGTGTGTTGGCAAAAGCCAACTTGCCCAGGCAATCGGCTATGAGTCAGCCTGACGCGGGCGCAAGGTACTCTTCAATCGAGCTGCGCCTCTTACCGCTGGATTGCAGCGGGTTGATTCAACGCAAGCTGCATGGAGCGGCTGGAATCTGCATCAATGATCATTATTTCAAATCAGGACTTTGGAGAATGCCCTATCGTCTTTTCGAATCCTCTCATGAGTTCTGCAACAATGAATCATATGCTTTATATCATGTGGTAAGGTTCGTGATTGAATGCAAATCATACCGGATTGAATGTTTTTCTTCCCAACAGAAATAATTGACGATCAGCACCTAGAGGGCTATGTTCAATCAAGCAGGAGTATGTCACTATACTCTTGCCAATTCTTGCCATAATGAAAAGTGGCCGGTGAGATTTCTCGTGTCCAATAGACCTTGTCTAAAGTGAACCGGGGTTTGTTTTAATTCCGTCTGCAAGGTTTATTGCATTATAGATTTTGTAAAGGGTACATTCTGCCTGTCGATGGTATTTGGCTGAGTACGTAATCGGCATTATCAAAGTGAATGGAGACAAACATGGCTGAACATGATCTGGTATTTGCAGGAACTTACACAAAACCAATCAAATTCGGTACCGGAAAGATTCTCGAAGGAAGAGGGAAAGGCATTTACGCTTTCAGATGGGATTCTGGCCTGGGTATTTTGAGTCTCACATGCATAAATGAAGGTATAGTTAATCCTTCATATCTCGCAATTGATAGGAAAAGCCGATTTCTGTATGCGGTAAACGAGTTGAAAGAGTTTGAAGGTATGGCTTCGGGTTCGCTGAGCGCGTTCGAAATAATTGATGAAGAAGGACACCTTCGATTTCTCAATAAATATCCAACAAAAGGGACAGATCCTTGCTATGTGGCCCTCGATGGCAGGGAGCAGCATGCCATAGTAGCCAATTTCATGAGCGGAAATGTTGCCATATTTTCAGTGCAGCGAGATGGCGGCCTCGGCAGGATGACCGACTTTGTGCAGCATGAGGGTTCTTCAATCAATCCACAGCGGCAGTCAGGACCGCATGCTCATTCTGCAGTTTTCGATCCAAGCGGTAAGTTTCTTCTTATTCCGGACCTTGGGATTGATAAGATGGTTGTGTATAAGTTCGATGTTGTGAAAGGCAGCATTGTTCTATGCAAGGATAAGACCATTCAAGTACCTGCTGGTTCCGGACCGCGTTATGTGGAATTTCATCCTTCTGGTGCGTATGCATATCTTATCAATGAATTAAGCTCGACTGTGGTGGTGCTCAAGGTTCAATCAGAGGGCCAGTGGCTTACTCCAATCCAGACCATAAGCACCCTCCCTCCCGAATTCAAAGGGGAGTCGACCTGCGCCCACCTGCAGATCGATCCCCGGGGGCGCTACCTGTACGCTTCGAATCGAGGTCATGACAGTATTTCGATATTTGCTATAGATTCTTCAACTGGGCGCCTTGAACATGCAGGCTGGGTACCGAGCGGCGGTCAGACGCCACGACATTTCTGTATCGATCCGAAGGGGGAATATCTACTAACGGCAAATCAGGATTCCAACAATATTGTAGTATTCAGAATCGATCATCAATCGGGAAAGCTTGAGCCAACTGGCCATGAGGTTAGCATTCCGACGCCAGTATGCATCAAATTTGCATAATGATCATTGCAATGTTATTGCAAATGGAAGCTCCTGATATGCTATACTAAGCCCATGAAATGCACGCAAAATCGAAAAAAGCTTAAAAACTGATGCACGTGAAAGGCTCACGATGTACCAGATACCGAAAAAAGAACCCGAATTCGAGAAATTCGATATGGTCTTCGGAGGCAAGCTCAACCGACAGAATCGCTTGGTAGTACTTGCCGACCTCATCCCATGGGACGAAGTAGAAACGCGTTATGCATCGCTCTTTGTCGCGAACAATGGACGGCCGGCCTTTTCGGTGCGGGTTGCGTGAGGCGCATTTATCATCGAAACGCACAAGCAAGAGCCTGAGCGAGAGGATGACAACCATGATGTCGGCGATCCTCCCGCTTCTTTAGAATCAGAAGCAAAGAACAAAGGGACACTGATTGTCGATGCAACCTGTGCGCCTGAGGATATGCGCTTTCCGAATGATGTGAGTCTTTTGGACAAAGCACGAAGAAAAACAGAGAAGATCATCGATGCGCTCCACGAGCAGGCACCGGCGGGCTATGCAAAACCACGGACCTACCGCACGCAGGCGCGGAAAGAATTCTTACTCTTCATACGCAACCGCAAGCCACGGGAGACGACGATACGAAACGCGATAAGAAAGCAGCTACAGTATGTGGAGCGGAATCTGCGGATTATCAGTGACTATAGAGAGAAAGCAGGATGCATTCGCCTGATACGAAGGCAATATCGAGATCTTGTGGTCATCTCTGAACTTGCACGGCAGCAGCAAGAGTTATACCGCCGCAAGAGCCATTCACTTGCAGGAAGGATTGTGAGCATTGCAAAACCCCATGTACCCTGAATTCCCAACCATTTATACCAATGAGGGATCTTTGACGCCTAACGCAGCATAGAGCGATTTTTGCTTTTTCGTAATTTCGCCAAATTGCACTCTATGGCCAGGATGGCCATAGCATTCAAT
>Ga0123519_10004652_pt1 | contig 22085 bp, 18 predicted proteins | sample YelNatPaOPRAMG02_FD_87396 | JGI IMG/M metagenome (GOLD analysis project Ga0123519, IMG submission 87396) | Hot spring microbial communities from Yellowstone National Park - Yellowstone National Park OP-RAMG-02 (version 2) | ecosystem: Environmental > Aquatic > Thermal springs > Hot (42-90C) ...
AGGATCTGGCTTGTCAAGGAAAATGCCAGAATGGCAAAAGAAGATTGGCTTAAGGCTGTGGTAAACTAAAAAAGAGAAAGAGCGGCAGACTTCCACGAGGTAGATGAGCTGCCCCTCAAAAAGAAAAGCCTGACTAAACGAGACACTACCCAATCACGAAAGTGATACGGGCTGAACGGCGGTGGTTGCTGGGGCAACGTTCTATCCACTGTTGCCGCTGAGAGGGACGAATTCCAGACTCTTCCTTTCACTCTGAATGTACCAAATTGAATCGGCGAGCAAGCGTGGGCTATAATTTGCCGTTAAGGAGGATTTGATTGCTAAAGACTCATAGTTGTGGTGAGCTGAGGAGGTCGCATATCGGCGCAGCGGTGACCATTGCTGGCTGGGTGCACCGGCGCCGGGACCACGGTGGACTAATATTCATTGACCTCAGGGACAAGGATGGCATTGTCCAGGTGGTTTTTAATCCTGAAGTCTCTGCCAGTGCCCATGAGGTAGCCAGCGATTTCCGCAACGAATATGTTGTTCAAGTGAGGGGCAAAGTAGCGTTGCGCCCGAAAGGCACCGAGAACCCCAAGCTGCCCACCGGCGAGATTGAGGTGCTCGCCGAGCAGGCAAGGGTCTTGAACGCTTCAAAAACACCTCCATTTTACATAAATGAAGATGTGCCTATAGACGAGAATCTAAATCTGAAGTACCGGTATCTCTACTTGCGGCGTCCCAGGGTGAAGGAGAACATTTTGCTCCGTCACAGGGTGGTGAAGTTTATGCGCGACTTTCTGGATGCCAGGGGTTTTGTGGAAATCGAGACGCCGATATTGATAAAGAGCACACCAGAGGGTGCTCGTGACTACCTGGTACCGAGCCGTCTCCATCCTGGTAAGTTCTATGCTCTGCCCCAGTCGCCACAGCAGTTAAAGCAGCTACTTATGGTGGCGGGGTTTGAGAAGTACTACCAGATAGCACGATGTTTTCGTGATGAGGACTTACGCGCTGACAGGCAGCCGGAGTTCACGCAGCTGGACCTCGAGATGAGCTTTGTGGAGGAAGAGGACATATTGGGACTGCTGGAAGAAATGTTCACCTCGCTGGTGGAGACGGTCAAGCCTGATATGAGGGTGATAAAGCCGTTTCCACGTCTTTCTTTTGCTGAGGCAATGGAACGGTATGGTACTGACAAGCCTGATATACGCTTCGGGCTGGAGCTAAAGGATATTTCGGCTATAGTGGCTGAATCAGCTTTTGCTGTGTTCCGCTCCACTGTCAAGGCCGGTGGCAGGGTGAAAGCTATCTGTTTGCCCGGCTGTGCTACCTATTCGGCAAAGCAAGTCGAGGAGCTGACGCAAATAGCTCGCTCGTACGGGGCGAAAGGACTAATAACTTTGCCTCTGCCCGCTGACATCGGACTCGACCAGCTATCACCGGAGAAAGTGAAATCGATAGTAACCAAATATCTCACCGCCGAGGAGTTGAGGACTATCGCACACAAATGTGAGGCGAAGCCCGGTGACCTTATTCTCATTGTGGCTGACGAATCAAAGGTGGCAAACAAGGTGTTGGACGAGCTACGCAGGGAGATGGGGCGCAGGCTGAATCTGGCTGACCCTGACCTGCTGGCATTCCTCTTTATAGTTGATTACCCATTGCTGGAATGGAATGATGAGCTGGGGCACTGGGAACCGATGCACCACCCCTTCACTGCGCCGCGTGAGGAAGACATTCCATTGTTAGATACAGACCCGGGTAAAGTGCGAGCCCGCCACTATGATATTGTATGCAATGGGTATGAGCTTTCCAGTGGCAGTATCAGGATACATACCCGCTCGCTTCAGGAAAAGGTGTTCCGCCTGCTGGGCTATAACGATGCTGAAATTGAGGAGCGCTTCGGACATTTACTCGAGGCGTTTGATTATGGGGCTCCACCACATGGTGGCATTGCTCCTGGCATTGACCGTCTGGTCATGTTGCTGGCGAGGGCTGATAACATACGGGAAGTGATAGCCTTTCCCAAGAACCAGAGCGCGGTCGATGTAATGAGCGGTTCGCCATCGCCGGTGTCGCAGTCCCAGCTGGATGAGCTGCATCTTATGGTCAAGCCGGAAAGCTAGGCAGGTGGGCTTCTGGGCGTAATTTCAGGCAAATTGGTATAATTTAGCGGGGGCTCTGTACCGAAATGAAAGTATCTACCGAGCCAATTGGGAACAGCCAACTGCTGCTAAATATCGAGATGGAGACTAGCGAGGTGGATAGGTACCTCGATAGGGCCTATCAGCGTCTGGCAAAACGAGTATCAGTACCGGGTTTTCGAAAGGGCAGAGTGCCGAAAGAGGTGCTGGTGAGCTATGTGGGGAAAGAGGCACTGTTCCGCGAGGCCCTAGAGGACCTGATTCCGGAGGCCTATGCTGAGGCTGTAGAGAGCCACGATATTGAACCTATTGCCCAGCCATCGTTTGAGATAGTGCAGACGGAACCGCTGGTGTTCAAGGCGGTGGTACCACTCAAGCCGACGGTAAAACTCGGGGATTACAGCCAGGTGAAGATCGAGGCTGAACCTGTCGAGGTGAATGATGCTGAGATAGATGCGGTGCTGGAGCAGCTACGCCAGGAGCACGCGGTGCTCTCGCCGGTGGAGCGTCCGGTAGCTTTTGGCGATGAGGTGACCATGGATGTTGAGGAGATCAAGGAAGGAAGGCCAATACCGCTTCGCCAGGACTTGTTATATGAGGTCAGGGAAGGGTCACGCCTGCCTCTGCCCGGGTTTGCTGAGAAGCTTGTTGGTATGGTGAGGGATGAGGAGAGGGATATCCTTCTATCCTATCCTGAGGACTACGATGTGGCGGAGCTTGCCGGAAGACAGCATATTTTCAGGGTGAAGGTCAAGGACATAAAGGAGAAAAAGCTTCCAGATCTTGACGATGAATTTGCTAGAGTCATCGGGAGCGAGGACTTGGCCCCGTTGCGGAGAAGGATAGCAGATGTCATCAAAGCGAGAAAGGAGTCGATGGCCCGCGTCGAGGCGGAAAAGAAGATTATGGACGCACTTGTTGAAATAAGTCAGGTGGAGTATCCACCAGTACTGGTGGAAAGGGAGATTGACCGCTTGGTCGCCGATGAGGCCAGGCATTTTGCTGAAGGGGTTGCCGGGCTGGAGAGGTATCTAAAGGTCCTTGGCAAGACCATGGCGGAACACAGGGAGGAGCTACGAGCTGAAGCTGTACAGCGTGTGGTGCGTTCCCTGGTGCTGGATGAGGTTGTCGAGGCTGAGAAGGTGGAGGTGTCGGACTCTGAGGTTGACGAGGAGGTGGACAGAATGGCAGCAAGTGCCGGTGACAGAGCCGAGAGCGTAAGGGAAGCTTTCCGTTCCGAGGACAGGCGAGAATCGGTGAGATGGTTCTTGAAGCGTCGCAAAGCTATGGACAGACTGGTAGAGCGGCTGGTGGTGAAGCCAGGTTAGGCAATTTTTTAAGGAGGTGTGACCCATGATGGAGAGATTTCAGAGCATAATACCGATGGTTATCGAGACTAGCGCTCGGGGGGAGCGTGCCTTTGACATATATTCGCTGCTTCTCAAGGAGCGCATCGTATTCTTGGGCACACCGATTAACGACCAGGTGGCAAATCTTATCATTGCCCAGTTGCTCTACCTTGAACACGAGGACCCTGATAAGGACATACAGCTCTACATTAATTGTCCTGGTGGCATTGTCAGCGCAGGTCTTGCCATATACGACACGATGCAGCTAATCCGTCCGGATGTCTGCACCATCTGTGTGGGGCTGGCTGCCAGTATGGGCACGCTCATACTATGTGCTGGGGCGAAGGGGAAACGATATGCGCTACCCAATGCCACCATACATATGCATCAAGCGATAGGTGGCGCACAGGGCGCGGCGGCAGATATCGAGATCGCTGCCAGGGAGATTATGAGGCTGCAGGAATTGATCCGCAGCATAATAGCCAAACATACCGGTCAACCGATAGAAAAGATCGCACATGACACTGACCGCGACTTCTATCTTAGCGCGGAGCAGGCGGTAGAATATGGCATCATAGATGAAATCTTGCGCCGACCGACCGATAAGCAATTGGTCGAGAAAAAATAGGGTTACATCATAAGAGCTTTCCGGTATATCTATAATAAGCCTTTTCCAATTGCTTTAGAGTCAGGAAACCTTTTCTACCACCCGGTGTCGAGATTACAGAACGCGCCATGACGTCTCCCAGTACCGCGCATTCGTCCAGCGGCTTCCCTTTGAGTACGCCAAACAGAAAACCACAGGCGAAAGCATCGCCAGCACCGGTGGATTCGATATCTTCCATCTCTCTGGCTACGCCCGAAACCTGGTACTCGGTTTCTCTAGTCCGTATGTAGCTGTTAAGCCTTCTGCCACCTCTGAGCGCGATGCCCTTGCCGAGGGTTACCACCACTATCTCACAACTAGAGTTAAGCAATACCTCGGCACCAGCCCTGAAGTCTTTTCCGGTGAGCATTTTTATTTCTTCCTGGTTGAGGAAAACTATATGGGAGCGTTCCAGGAGGGGGGCAAGGCTTTTCAGTCCTCTGGTGGCGTATAGCATACCTGGCGCCAGGCTCAACCTTACAGATTTCGCCAGATTTGCTACCATCTCTATTTGCATATGTAGCTGCTCATCATTGACAAACGAAGAAAGGTGAACCATCCGCGAGCTATTCAGGTAGGCTGTGTCAACGTCTTCATTGCTAAGAAGATTGTTGGCTCCGGGGAGAAGGTATATGGCACGTCTCCCCTTTCGGTCGCTAAAACAGAATGCTACACCTGTCCTAACACCGGACTTAACACGGATGCGGCTTACATCCACCCCGGCGGTCTTAAAGCTGCGTAGAAGCTTCCTTCCCTCAGTATCGTTGCCCACAGCACCGATGAAACCGCACTTAATGCCGAGTCTGGCGAGCCCGTAGATAGTGTTAGCGGCCGAGCCGCCGGGACAGGGTATGAAATCGGTAACGGTGGTTTCGCCGTCGTCCACTGTTTTCTCGACGCGGCAGATATAATCCAGGTTCATGGCGCCGACGCCAATTACTTCAAGTCCACCATTTTCCGTCAATGCTCACCCCAGTTTGGCAGCTTCCTGTCTGACTATCTTTCTTATTTTCAGGTGTATTTCAAGCGGGGCGGTGATGTCCCCCCTGCCTGAGACCCAGTGGAAGTGGTCTCTATTGTCCGAGCCGCCGGTGGTTTCCTTCTGTCTAACCAGCTTTTCCACCGCCTGGCGCCCGCCTTTCGACCATGTCTCCAGCACCGGCAAGAGGTCGTCGAGGTGTGTGGATGCGAGCCCCACGGTGGCATATGGGAGCGCATACTGGTTGGCATTGAAGGCTACAGCCAGGCCACCCGCAGCATCTACGGTCTTGAGCATTTTGAAGTCGGTGATGCTGTCGCCTACCACCACCCAAGTGGAAAGTGGCTGCCGGTAACTATGGGCAAACTGTTCCAGTGCCTGTACCTTGCGAGCGCCGCCAATAGGTTTTACCTTTTCTAATACCCGGGCTAAGCTTGTCTTTTGAATGTCGCGCCAGTAGAAGCGGTCGAGCCGGTCTCTTATGAAAACATCGTCCGGAGACTCCAGGGACAGGAGCTCAGCTTCAAGGGCTTCGATAAGTTGGAAATCGTCTTTGGATATGAGCTGGCGCAATTCGTCGACTGGAAATGAGGTGCAGGCGAGATTCTGGGAGAAGATATTGAGTCGGTTGGCAATGTGGCGGGCGTACTGCTGGTAGCTGGTGCTGATGCAGAAGACCTTCCAGCCAGATGTATTGAGCTGTAAGATGAGTCTTTGCGCCCCGCTAACCAAGGTTGCCTTTCTAGCCAGCGCTGATATATCTTCCTCTTTGACCCCGTGGTAGATAAGGAAGGGGGCGATAAGGGCCAGGGTATCGCCCGGCTCATAGCCCGGTCTACCCTCTAAGGTAAGCAGGTCGTCATAGCGGCTGATTATTTCAAAGACCCTGTCGCCGCCAGGAAAGAGTTTCATCAACTCATAGGCATTGTCCTGCACTGCCAGGGGTCCTTCCAAGTCGAAGGCGATAAACTTCATTTCTGCTTCACCAATTTCTCTACTTCCTCGGTGAGGTCATAGCCGGGTATGGGCCTATCTTCTTCACTGAATACCGAGCCGTTTCTTATTTTTACCTTCCCCTCGCCAAGTGCTTTCAGTGTGGCCACAATGAGGGGCAGTTCCCTGGCGACCCCGTGCTGACGTATGAGCTGAAAAAGTCTGTTGTTTTCCCCTTCTTCCTTTTTTATGTTTGATAGTCCTCTGCTGTCTACCTCTTTCCACAATTGGTCAAACGGTCCACCGACTATAGGGAAGATACAGTAGGTGACAACCGGCCCGCTGTCCAGTTCCGGAGTTACCAGGTGCATCATCACGCCGGTCTCTGTTGCCCTGCTCTCTATAAGGGCCCAGATTACTTCCTGCCAGGTGCCTTTAGGACCGCCAGGCTTTGCAGGGTGGAGGTTAATCATGTTGTATTTCCGGCACATTTCCTTGCCCACGATAAGCATGTAGCCAGCGAGGACGCACAGGTCTGGTTTGAATTTATCGAGGAGTTCCATCACTCGATGGTCGTATTCTAAACGCCACAGCGGTAGTCCTGTATCCCGGTCAGTGCCCCTGAATTTATCGGCCAGTTCAGCCTGGAATTTCTTTGACGAGAAACAGATGAGCGGGATCCCGTAGCTCTTCACCAGCTGAAAAAACAAGTCGCTCTGCTCGGATTCGCCGGGCTCGCGGTTGCTGAAAACGAAGGATATCCTAGCCGCTATGTCGCCGTTCCGGATGTGGTGGCATACCGTCTGGAGGAGCAGTCTGGCTGCTTCATCTCTGCCGGTGGAAAACCAACCCACGTGCAGCATCGTGTTTTTCAGAACAGCTTTTTCTTCAACCTTGCCCAGGTGCTATGGAAGTGGACTGCGGGACTTGACCTTTTGCCAGTTATCTTACCCTGTTCCAGCGATGCTATGAAGCTGTGTTTATCGTTAAATGGTGGCATCTCCACGCAGGCGTTGCCGATCTCCTGCGGTGAATGAGCATCACTGCCGGCACTTGCCGGTTTGCCGTACTTGCGGGCTAGCTGCCAAGCCTTGTCGGTGCTGGAAGGTGACAGGCTGCGGGCATTGAAGACCTCGACTATATCGATGTGCGGCATCAGGCTCTCAAACAGGGAGTCCCTGGAGGCCGACAGGCGTAGGGTGTCGTACGGGTGAGGGATGCAGACAAGTCCCCCCTGCGACTTGATGCGGCTTATGGTTTCCTCGGGCGACAGCCCGCTAGGGACCCGGTGGGTGAGGAACAGGCCTATGACCTCACCACCGGTGGTGAGGATTTCCTCACCGACAATTACCGTAAAAGGGGCTACCTCCTTCAATCGTAAAGCTCCGTCTATGGTATCGTGGTCAGTGATAGCAAGACAGTTGATGCCGATTTCAACGCACCGGTCAATCACCTGCTCTAGGGTCATGGCACAGTCCATGGAATAGCAGGTGTGGAGGTGGAGGTCGGCCTTCACTAGCTTGGTCAACTCACTCTCTCCAGGTATTCTCCAGTTCTGGTATCCACTTTAATCACATCACCGTTGTTGATGAACAGCGGCACTTTGATGGTAATGCCTGTTTCCAGCTTGGCTGGCTTGCTGCCAGCGGTGGCAGTATCACCTTTGAATGCGGGTCCGGTCTCCACAACCTTTAGTTCCACCGCGACCGGTAGCTCTATTCCCACAGCTTTGCCGTTATGGGTGAGTAACTCCAGATTGAGCCCTTCTTTGAGGTAGTTGAGGGCTTCGCCAAGAACCGATTTGTCCAGAGGTATCTGTTCGAAAGTCTTTGTGTCCATGAAGTAGTAAAAATGCTCGTCGTTATAAATGTACTGGACAGGGCGGTGCTCCAGAAAGGCACGTTTGAATCTTTCACTGGCCTGGAAAGAGCGTTCGGTGATATATCCTGCACGCAGGTCACGGAGCTTAAGTCTGATCTGTGCTGAGCCGCGCCCCATTTTGATGTGCTGGTAGTCGAGCACCTGGTAAAGGTTGCCTTCCAGCTCGATGGTGATGCCTTTTTTGAGTTCACCGGCGTCGATCATCTGATGAGCAGACCTCCTGATGTAGTATTGGGTATCTTATCAGACCGCGACAGCGGTCTGGCTTTGCCATTCTCCATGACTACCATGTCCTCGATTCTAACCCCGCCCCAGCCCGGTATATAGATACCCGGCTCCACAGTGAACACCATGTTCTCCTTGAGAACATCTGTCGAACCCGGCGAGAGGCGTGGTGATTCATGGGGGTTCAGCCCGACTCCATGCCCCAGCCCGTGCCCAAACTTATCCCCATAGCCAGCCTCTTCGATGATAGTTCTTGCCAGGCTATCGGCGTCGCCACCGCTCATCCCAGTGGCAATGGTGGCCAGAACCGTCAGTTGTGCGCCAAGGACGATGTCATAGACCCTGCGGAAGGTATCATCACCGTTGCCCAGAACGATGGTACGGGTGAGGTCGCTACAATAGCCGTTGACGCGGGCACCTAGGTCAAGCACTATCGGCTCGTTTTCGCGAATGCATCTCTCCGAGGTGCGGGCGTGTGGCAGGGCTGAATTCGGTCCTGAAGCCGCAATGATATCAAAGGGCAAAGTCTCACTGCCCTGGCTGCGCAGGAATTTTTCTACCTCCCAGGCAACCTGTTTTTCCTTCATGCCGGGGCGGATTATGGACCTGGCGTAGTCAAAAGCGCTGTCTGCCAGCGCCGCTGCTGCGGTGATGTTGTCCACTTCGTCTTTATCCTTTACAGCCCGCAGTGATTCCACCAAATTGTCTGTGGGTGTGAACCCGATGCCGTGTTGTCTGAGCGCAGTGCGTAGCTTCCGGTAAGTGGCAAAGGAGAGGTGTTCTGATTCGAAGCCGATTTTCCTGATGCCAGAGGCAGTGGCAAGTTGGGGTAACCATGTTATCGGCTCTCCCTTGATGTGGACTACCTCGAAATCGGGTGCCTCCAGCCTTGCTTGTTCCACGTATCTGAAGTCGACAGCGAGCAGGGCGCTCTTGCTGGATATGAGCAGCCAGCCCGTGGAGCCGCGGAAGCCAGAGAGATAGCGGCGGTTATCTGGTTGCGTGACCAGCACTGCATCGAGCCCCAGTTCGGCAAGGGTTTGGCGTAGCTTTTCCAGTCGGGTCATCTCTGTTTCTTGTCTTCAAGCACGCCTGAGAGATATCGTAGTGCCAGCAGGTAGCCTTGCCAGCCCAGACCGCTTATCTGCCCGGTAACGACAGGGGCGGTGACCGACTTCTGTCGCCATTCCTCCCGGGCATAGATGTTCGAAATGTGCACCTCGACACAGGGCAGTGCAACGTCAGCAAGCACATCGCGGAGTGCCAGACTGTAGTGAGTCAGAGCCCCGGGATTGATGATTATCCCTGCGGCTTCAGCATAGTTCTGCTGGATGAAATCGATGAGGTCGCCTTCGCTATTCGACTGGAAGCAGACGATTTCGATGCCGAGCTTCTTACCTTCGGCTTTCAGTGCTTCCTCTATTTGAGCAAGTGTCCTGGAGCCGTACAGGCGCGTGTCTCTTTTGCCCAGAAGGTTCAGGTTTGGGCCATTGATAACTAAAACTTTTTTCATGCTGTAGCCCCTATTGTTCTCTCTACCTCGTCCAGCCCCGCTTTATACTCGCAGGCGATGCATTTTGCCAGATTTCTTCTCCACACCGTAAGTATGTTACCACATTTGGGACAGCGCTGTGGTATGGGCTTGCGGTTGATGGTGAAATCGCATTCGGGATATTTCGTGCAGGCATAGAAGCGGCGCTTCTTCTTAGTGACCCTTTCCACTATCTCACCGTCGCATTCCGGTCTGGGGCAAGGAATGCCCGTCTTGACGAGGAAGGACATGGTCCTTTTGCATTCCGGGTAATTGCTGCAGGCAAGGAACTTACCATAGCGTCCAATCCTGACGACCATCGGGCTGCCGCAGTCAGGGCAATTCTCCTCGGTGCTCTTGATTACCCGGATTTTGTCTATATTTTTCTGTGCTCTGGCGAGCATCTTTTCAAATGGGTCATAGAACTCTTTCACCACGGACAGCCATTGCTTCTTTCCCCGGGCGATTTCGTCGAGTTCTTCTTCCATGCGGGCGGTGAAATCGAGCTCTACGATCTTGGGGAAGTGCTGGGTGAGGAGGTCGCTTACCAATATGCCTATTTCGTCAGGACGGAACCGTCCGTTTTCCTTATAGACGTAACCGCGCTCCTGGATGGTGGCTATAATCGGAGCGTAGGTGCTGGGGCGTCCGATGCCCTTCTGTTCGAGGGCCTTGATTAGAGTGGCCTCAGTATATCGGGGTGGGGGCTGGGTGAAACATTGCTGGGGAAGCAGTTCGAGCAAAGTAAGCGGGTCACCCGCTGTCAGCCTGGGCAGCGTATGGGCATATGACTCTTCTTTGCTGTCCTCGTCTCTGCCCTCACTGTACAAGGACAAGAAGCCAGGGAACTTTACCGTATAGCTAGTTGTTCTGAACAGATAGCTCTTGCTGGTTCTTATCTGATAGGCTTCCGCTTCAAGTGTGACCACATCCAGTACTGCTGCTGCCATCTGGCTTGCCACCATTCTCTTCCAGATGAGTTCGTAAAGTTTGAACTGGTCTGGCGTTAGAAACGGGCGGACAATTTCCGGCTCTCTGAAGATTTTGGTAGGCCTGATGGCTTCATGTGCCTCCTGTGTCCATTTGGTTTTCCTGGACTTCTCGAAGGTGCGAGCCTGCGGTGGCAGATACTGAGTACCGAACTTCTCTTTGATGAACTGCCTGGTCTCAGCCAGTGCACTAGCGGCTACGTGAGTGGAGTCTGTGCGCATGTAAGTGATAAGCCCCACTGGACCCTCATCGCCAAGCGCTACACCCTCGTACAGTTGCTGGGCGATTGACATGGTGCGCTGGGCAGTAAACCGCAGTTTACGCCATGCCTCTTGTTGCAAGGTGCTGGTGGTGAATGGAGGCGCTGGTTGCCGCAGGGCCTCTTTTACGTCAAGCGACCTGACACGATATGTGGCCGTTCTCAATTCATCGAGGAGCTCCTCAGCTTTAGCCCTGTCCGGTATCTCTATTTTTGTGCCATCGGTGAGACCAATCAGCAGCGCCCTGAAGCTCGGGCTACCGTCTTGCGGTGGTGTCTTGGTCAGTTCGGCTTCTATCAGCCAGTACTCGGTGGGGACGAAGTTTTGAATTTCGCGCTCCCGGTCGACGATCATCCTTAAAGCTGCTGATTGCACTCTGCCGGCAGAGAGTCCCCGTTGTACTTTTCGCCACAGCAGCGGACTGAGCATGTAACCCACTAGCCGGTCCAGCAGGCGACGTGCCTGTTGTGCATTGACCAGGTTCATATCGATGGAACGGGGCTGTTGGAAAGCCTCCTCCACTGCTTCTTTAGTTATTTCGTGAAAGACAACGCGGTGTACGGGCTTACCGTTCTCATCAAGCTTTAGCGCCTTGACCAGGTGCCAGGAGATCGCTTCCCCCTCGCGATCGGGGTCGGTAGCCAGATAGACCTCTGTAGCGCCTTCGGCTGATTTCTTGAGTTCGCTTATCAAATGTCTCCTCTGCGGGATTATCACATACTTCGGGGTGAAGCCATTGGCGATGTCTATGCCCAGCTCCTTTGCTGGCAGGTCACGGACGTGCCCCAGGGACGCCTTAACAGTGTACCCGCTCCCCAGTATTCGGCTTATTGTCCTGGACTTAGCTGGTGACTCGACGATAACCAGTTTCATCGTTTTTGCCCCTTACTCCCTTCGCCAGCACATAGCTCATACCACCCACCTGTTTTACCATCCCCTTCAATTCCATCATTGCCAGTGTGCTGCTGACCACTGCTGCCCCCAGTCCGCTTGTGCGACAGATGTCGTCTATGTGAGTCGGTTCATGGGATATCTGTTCGAGCAGGCGGGACTCTGTCTCGTCTGCTGGAAGCAGTTCCTCCATTTCCATTTGTCTGGGGATGATGGTCAGGTTTAGCTCTTCAAGTATATCCATATAGTTCTGGACGAGTTTGGCATGACACTCTTTGATGAGGCGATTTGTACCCCTGCTGGCTGGTGACAGGATACTGCCGGGGACGGCAAACACCTCCCTGTTTTGTTCCAGCGCCTGCTCCGCAGTTATCATGGCGCCACTGCTTTCGCCAGCTTCTATTACCAGTACACCGAGGCTCATGCCGCTCATGATGCGGTTGCGCCTGGGAAAGTTGTCCGCCTTGGGCTTGGTGCCCAGGGGGTATTCGCTGACGAGGGCCCCGCGTTCCATAATCTCACGTGCCAGTCGGAGGTTTTCCGCCGGGTACACGATATCAAGACCGCAACCGAAGACGGCTAAGGTCCTTCCTCCAGCCTCCAAGGCGGCGCGGTGGGCTATGGAATCAATACCCCGGGCCAGGCCGCTGACAATGGTTATGCCGTTCCTTGCCAAGTCGCCCACGATCTCTTCGGTCACCTGACGGCCGTATACGGTTGCCCTTCTCGTACCCACCACTGCCAGGCAGTTCTCGTCCTCAGCGAGGAGGTCGCCGCGTACGTAGAGCACTGGCGGATAATCGTAGATTTCCTTGAGCCGCCACGGGTATTCAGGGGACTCGCAGGTCAGGACTCTAACCTTATACTGCTCCAGCTTCTCCATCTCCCTTTCCAGGTCTATCTTTGGTCTCAGGACAGCAATGACCTCGGCCGATTTGGAATCAAGCCCAGCCCTTTCCAGCTCTCTTGCCGGTGCCTTCCAGGCATGTTCTAGGCCGGAAAAATATTCTTGCAGGCGGGCAAGTTTCACCCTCCCGATACCTGGTATCTTAGAAAAGCCCACCCAGTATTTCAGCCCTGCGGCGCTTGACATTGAATTTGAGACATTGTAACACAGGAAGGGAGAGCAAACAAAAGGTTATTCCAGAAAAGTCTATCTTGCAGCACCAAGAAGGGGTCTCGGTGTCTGGCAGCCAGATTTTTGGGCTATAATAAGGCTCGGGGTGCAAGAGTGGCGCGGTACATAATTGCCCACGATGTGGGTACCAGCGGTGATAAAGCGGTCCTGGTGGACGCGGAAGGACACATTTATGGGAAGGTGTTTGAGCCCTACCGCACTTTCTACCCCAAGCCTGGCTGGGCGGAACAGGAGCCTGAGGACTGGTGGAGGGCGGTGACATCTGGGACAAGGGCCCTTCTAGAAAAGACCGGTGTTTCGCCGAAGGATGTGCTGTGTGTTACCTTCAGCACGCAGATGATCAATATCGTTCCCCTCGGCGCCAGGGGTGAGGTGATACGTAGGGCCATTATCTGGATCGATAATCGTGCCGGTGAGCAAGCAGAACGAATTATGAGGAGATTCATAAATGCCGAGGTGTTTGCTCTTATCGCCGGCGCCACCCTCAGTGGAAAGGACGGACTACCGAAGTTGCTCTGGCTCAAAGAGAACGAGCCCCACGTGTATGAAAGGATGGCCTTCTTTGTGGACGTCGCCGGCTACCTCTTTTACCGCAGTACGGGCAATGCCGTCATGGAATGGAGTGGTGCCTCAGTTTTTGGTATCGACCTGAAGAAAAAGGCATGGCTCACCGGTCTTTTCCAATATATCGGGCTTGATGCGTCAAAGTTTCCTTCTTTGGTGCGCTCAATTGATAAGGTGGGGAACCTTACTGCCGGGGCAGCACGGGAGTACGGTCTGCTTGAGGGGACTCCGGTCATTGCCGGTGCTGGTGATGCCCCCTGCGCTTTGATCGGTTCGGGTGCGGTGGACGAGGGCGATGGGCACGTCTGTCTGGGCACATCGGGCTGGGTAGGCGTGACCACAAAACGCACTCCCAGGGGAAAGTGCGGCGTGGCCACAATTCAGTCAGCGGACCCGGATAAGGCATTCCTCATCGCTGAGACCGAGGCTGCTGGTGCCTGTCTCCAATGGCTCGCCGATGAAATGTACGGGAAGGAAAAGATCGAATACGGCGTACCGGATGTTTACGCTTTTATGGACAGGGAGGTGGCAGAGGTGCCGCCGGGGTCGAACTGTGTCCTGTTTACCCCCTGGCTCTACGGCGAGCGGGCGCCCGTGGACGATTGTTATGTGCGGGCCGCCTTTTTCAATTTGAGCGCTGAGCACAGGCGGCGGGACATGCTGCGTGCTGTCTATGAGGGGGTGGCCTATAACATCAGGTGGCTTGTGGAGATTGTGGAGAAAGAGTTCAAGTTTCCCCTTCCGGTGCTGCGGGTCATTGGTGGTGGGGCTAAGAGCAAGCCATGGATGCAGATTCTGGCGGATGTTACCAAACGCAGGGTTGAGGCGGTGGCCAACCCTCAGGAAGCTGGTGCAGTGGGGGCTGCTCTGGTGGCTGGGGTGGGACTGGGCATTTACCGCGACTTTGCCTCGCTGAAGAAAGTGCTCAGAATAGACGGTGTTTTCCAGCCGCGAGCACAGAATTCCGAGGTCTACGATTCCCTTTTCGATGCCTACAAGGAGGTCTACCGGAGTCTGCGGCAATTTTACAGTAAGTTGAACCGGGAGAGGTTCAACAGGTCGGTGTGAAGGGAAAGGAGGTAATGAGAGGATGGTAGAGGAACTTGAGAGCAGGCTCAAACCGTACAGGGGCAAGTTTCCCGCTTACACGCGTCTGCCGGAGGTGGGGCGGGCAAAGGGGGATATACTAAGGGAGATGGAGGAACTGGCTGCTGCGGAGAAGGCAAGATGGCACAAGGGTTTCGCTTCGGGAGCGGTGTACCACGGTGATGAGGAATACATTGATTTTCTCTGCCGCGCCTACGCGATAAATTCTCAGAGCAATCCGCTCCATGCCGACTTATGGCCCAGCACGGTGAAGTACGAGGCTGAGATTGTAGCTATGACGGCGAATATGTTAGGGGCTGGTGCCGCTGAAGGGGAGATCTGTGGCACGGTCACCTCCGGTGGCACCGAAAGCATTTTGCTTGCTATGAAGACTTACCGCGATTGGGCAAAAGACAAAAAGGGTATCACAGCGCCAGAGATGGTCGTCCCTTCCAGTGCTCATGCTGCTTTTGACAAAGCAGCCCAGTATTTCGGCATCAGAATTGTCCGGGTTCCGGTAGGCCCCGATTTCAGGGCAGACGTGGCTGCTATGAGGGAAGCGATTACCAGTAACACCATAGTACTGGTGGGCTCGGCGCCTTCCTTTCCCCACGGGGTAGTCGACCCCATAGAGGAGCTGTCTGAACTTGCTAAAGAGAGGGGGATTGGCTTTCACACCGATGCCTGCCTTGGCGGTTTTTTGCTTCCGTGGGCGGAGAAGTTGGGCTACCGGGTGCCGGCTTTCGATTTCAGACTGCCGGGCGTTACTTCCATATCTGTTGTCACCCACAAGTATGGTTATGCCCCGAAGGGGACCTCGGTCATCCTCTATCGCGGTAGAGAACTGCGGCGCTATCAATATTTCAAGGTCACCGACTGGTCCGGTGGCTTATATGTCTCGCCGACCATTGCCGGCAGTCGTCCGGGAGGTCTGATAGCAGCCTGCTGGGCAGCGATGGTAAGCCTGGGCGAGCGCGGCTACATAGAGGCTGCGAGGAAGATTCTGGAGACTGCTGCCGAGATAAAGGGGGGGATTGCACGTATCCCCGAGCTGTATATTTTAGGTGACCCGCTATGGAACATAGCTTTCAGCTCCGATATCGTGGACATCTACTGTGTTATGGACTATATGAGCGGCAGGGGCTGGAGTTTGAACCCGCTGCAGAAGCCACCCGCCGTACACATATGTGTCACTCTCAGGCATACTCAGCCGGGGGTAGCCGGGCGATTCATCGAAGACTTACAGGCGGCTGTTGACTATGTGAAGAAAAACCCGCAGCATGAAGGTGGTATGGCGCCCATATATGGCATGGCTGCCACCCTTCCCGACCGGAAGGTAGTGGCGGAACTCCTTGACGGCTACCTCGACACCCTGTACACGGTGTGAGGCGTCTTAGGTCATTCAGGCTTCGAAAGTGGCGGAGAGGGTGGGATTCGAACCCACGGTCGCTTTAAGGCGACACGCGCTCTCCAGGCGCGCCTGATAGGCCACTCCAGCACCTCTCCATAGAAAGCTGGCGGAGAGGGTGGGATTCGAACCCACGAGGCTCATCACCTACCGCTTTTCGAGAGCGGCTCCATAAACCACTCGGACACCTCTCCCGCCCGCAATAAAAAATTATACAATATGCGCTAAATGATTTCAGGGTAGCATTCTCGGCGGAGCGCAGACAGAGGATGGCCTGGCCAATCGGGTCTGGTCTGGAACAAGAACACCGTTGCCGTTATCGAGATAGGCAGTACAGGACAGTGGTGCCGGTCACTATACCGAGGGTGAGGGCTGTAGGTACAATGGCCGGCACACGGACTTTTGCCCTGTGGAACAGCTCCTGAACGAAGGAGTGGGTAAAGTTCCGCGGGTCTGATATCTTGTACCCCCGTAATGCCTGCATGAGCGTGGTCAATATGCATACCATGCGGTACCTCTTTGTCCACGGCATTACAATAGCTCCCCAGATGAACTGGTGTGCGATTACCACCATACTGAAGCAGAAGTGGAAGGCTATTCTACCCGGCCAAAGGCTCAGGGGCACAAAGAACAGTGCCACCCAGGCGGAGATGATGACCAAGTGGAGCCAGAAGACGAACTCACTTAAGACGGCCCTTGTGCTGCCTCTGGTCATTTGTCCAGTAGCGAGCATCGTACTTTACAGGATAGCACGTACCCCGGCGCTCTGGCTAGGCGCTGCGCTAAATGGAAGGAAAGGCTATTATGATGCCGGTGCCCTTTCCACCTTCAGTCCGCAGTTGTTTATCTTCAGCTTCCCATCGAAAAACAGGGCGGCAACACGGCTGCCGACAAGTTGTAGATCGGTAAGGGGGTCGCCATCCACGATGGCAAGGTCGGCCACCTTGCCACGCTGTATGGAACCGAACATATCCTCCAGCCCCATAGTCTCGGCGCTGCTTATGGTGCACAGGTGCAGGGCATCGGCACCGGTAAAGCGGGCAACTTTCTCGCCGCTATTGAGTACGAGGTCGAACATGCCGATTTCGTATTTCAAAGCGGCTGGTGTGCAGGGTGGGATACCACCGTCATTGCCGCACGCCATGCGTACGCCATGCTCATGCAGCATCCTGAAATTGCGTACGCCATTGATGCCTGCAGGGGCATAGTAGCGGAACATAGGTGTGTTGTCCCTGAAGCCCAGCGTCTTCATGATGCCCCGGGAAAGTCTCTGATGGCTCTCCAGCACGCTGTTCTTCAGTTCAGGAATGTAGAACTCGTCAGCCAGTTCAGCTATTGTCCGGTCGCGATACTCCTTTATTTTAAGCACTTCGGGATGGCTTTCTGAGGGGTGTCCCTTTACAGGCCAGACCACATCGTAAGCAACGGAAAGGGTAGGCTCGATAATGCACCTGGCGTCAATGAAAGCCTTAATATCTTCGGTGGTGAGCTCGGCATCAATGGGCAAGTGTGCCAGTGACGATACGCCAGCTTTAACCCCGCGGCGGAACGATTCCACGGACATGTGATGCATAGTGCTCTTCAGCCCCCTGCGGTTTGTCTCGTCAACCAGGGCTTCAAGTTGCTCCGTGGTCATTATGGTGTTGTTGGGCTTGAAATACACAAGGTCTTCCCGCTGTTCACCGATCTTTATGTAGTCGGCCCCTCTTTCTTCTATGGCACGCTTGACGGCATCCCTGACCTGTTGTGTAGTGGCGTCCAGCGGGAACACCACTATACCGCTTTCGCTCTTTTCGTACTCTATTACGGGGATACCCAGAGCCAGGGAGAAAAGTCGCCAGCTGAAGGTTAGTGGTGGTGAAAAGTAGCCTTTTGGCTGGGTGACCACTATTGCCTGATAGATACGGGGACCGTTTGCCTCGCCACGGGATATCCTTTCTTTCCACTCACGCACGATGCGCAGGTCGTCGATTTTGCAGTCCCTTATGTGGGTAATGCCGTGTGCTAGGCATTCTTCCAAGTTCTTGGCGATCTGTTGCGGGCGGAATTTGGTGCTTAACCTGTTGTCCTTCATTGACGGGCTTACTGTGGTCATGGTGTAGGAGGCATGACAGTGGGTATTGAATATGCCAGGGAAGACTGCCCTGCCCTGAAGGTCTATGATGAAGTGGGGTCTGATATCTGTCGGTTCGCCGGGAAGCCCGGGCATCGCTTTGATCTTGTTGCCCTGAACAATCACCTTTGTGTCTGGTGGGAAATAACGCCCGTTGATTACGTCGATGAACCTACCGTTTCTCAGCTCGACGATGGCATCTGTACCCGGCTCGTAGGTGGTCACAAAGTTCGTCTTACCTTCACCCTTCATTGCTCCCTCCTGCGCGAGTGATTTTGTCACCATTATACAATGGTGCCAGGGCACCAACAATAGTTTAGGTACACTGCTGATGGCGTCAAAGTTGCCTCTTGTGTCGCATCTTTTACCAATCTTCTGGTATCAGCCGTTGACGCCGAAGATTGTGTTCCGTTAAGATACAGAGAGACGATGTAGGCGAAGTTCAGATAAGAACTGCGGTAATGGGTGAGCTTGTTTTAGCACGGGCGGCACAGGGGCATGGTTCGTGTGGAAGGCTGTGTCAGTGAAGGAGGGGTGCGGTGAAGAAGGTTCGGATTTTGGGTCTCTTCCTTGGCTTCTTTCTGGGGCTGGTTATGGTTACAGCCACTCCGTACTTCCTGGTGGCGGTTTTCAGCCTCATCGGCATGGTGCTACTTGCGGCAAATATTTACATAATTATCTGTGCTATCGGCTGAGTCTTCGCTGTTTTGTGTTTGAGACATGCCATGACTTTTGCCTGCTGGAACTATATGACCCCTTTTTGCCGATAGCCGGCAAGCTGCTGTTCGGTCAACCCGACTAGCTGGCAGTAGATTTCGGAGTTGTGTTGACCGAGCTTTGGCGCCGGCGCTTCTATGCTGCCCGGAGCGTGGGAAAGCTTTATGGGGATGCCGGGCATGGGCACTTTGCCTGCATCTGGTTGTTCAATTTCTAGCAGCATCTCTCTAGCGGCGACCTGAGGGTCGTTGTAGATGTCGGCCATATTTCTTATATGACCACAGGGCACTCTAGCGCTTTCAAGAATGCTGGTTACCTGTGCGACCGTCTTTTCTTTCATCCGGTCAGCGACTATAGGATGGATTTCGTCGCGGTTGAGGTAACGGGAGAGGTTGTCCTTGAATCTGGGGTCGTGGGTGAGGTCTTCCCTACCAAGTGCCCGGCAAAAGCGGCGCCAGGCGCTGTCGCCGACCACGTTGACCATCACCCAGCCGTCTTTAGCCCGGAAGCTGTTGGCGTAGGCATAGAAGGAATTATTGCCTACCTGGGGGCGGATTTCCCCCAGCAGCTTATACTCTGCGGCTACGCCGGCAGCGGCGACGAAAGAGAAGGCGACATCGAACAGGGAGACATCTACCAGCTGTCCTTTGCCGGTCTTCTGTCGGTAGAGCAGGGCTAAAGTGGTGCCCAGTGCTGCTGAGAGACCTGTAGAAAAGTCGACATACTGGACACCTGCCCTTGTAGGTGGACTGCCAGGGAAGCCGGTGTAGCTCATGGCGCCGGACATCGCCTGGGCGATGGAGTCGAAGCATGTCCTCTGGGCATAGGGGCCGTACTGCCCGAAGCCAGTGATTATCACCTCGATAAGGGCAGGGTTAATTTGCTTCAGAGCATTGTAGTCGAGGACTGTTGCCTCCTCGGTACCGGGTGGGAAATTATGCACAAGAACGTCTGTCTTTTTGACGAGCCTTTCCAGCAGGTCTCGGGCTTCAGCGCTCCTTAAATTCAGGGTGATGTTCTTCTTATTCCGCTGGAGGATCAAGCCGTAGACCAAAGCTTGCCCATCTGGGCAGAAGGTGCCCAGATTCCTGTCCTCGCTGCCAGCGGGTGGCCCCACCCTGATCACTTCAGCCCCCATGTCAGCCAGGAGCATGCAACAATAGGGTCCGGCAATATAGCGGGAGAAATCGAGGACCCTTGTTCCTCGGAGGACCTTATCTTGAGCTGGCAGCATCGGGGGCTAGCCTACTAAGAATCGTCTTGAGCCGTTCGGCGACCTATAATAGTGTACTGGTATTTTCTCTGTCAACAAGGTGCTGTGGGGAATTCAGTGCTGCAAGGTAAACCGGTGCTCTTCCTGCTCATATATGTGGACTTTGCTCAGGAACTTCTGTCCGTCCGGGGTGTGTATGCTGATTTCATAGTCGCCGGCAAATCCTTTAAATGAGAGCTCTCCATTGGTGTCGGTTGTTCCGGTTCCCAACGTGCGCCAGCTCTCAATCAGCCTCTTCAAGGCTTGGTAGGCGAGCTTTGGTTTGAGGTCAGATTTCAGCAGTCCGCCACTGATGGTAAAAGCGTCCTGGTCAGTGCTACCCCAGGCCCAGTTTATTAATCTGACCAAAGGCTTGCTAAAGGCAACGGTATAGAAGTTCTCCAAATATTCAGCCTGAGTCGGCTCGTCCCAAGGTTGGTGCCACCATCCTGAGTTCGTGATGTAGGCTGAGGGCACGGAAAACTCGTTCACATATATCGTTTTGCCGAATTTACTGTACTCATCCAGCAGCTGGGAAACGGCTGCTATTCCCAGCACAGGCTGAACATAGCCGTCAACGGTCACTCCCGAATAGTAAAACTCCAATCCGATGATGTCCGGTGACCATCCTCGGTTCCCAAGTTGGTCCAGCATAGCAGGATAGGGAATAGTGTCGTGGTCGGAGCGTGCTGGCCCAAATTCAAACGGCAGTGCCATTGAGTTCATCAGCACTTTTGCTTCAGGGTTTGCTGCCTTGACCGCATCGGTGAAGGTTCGAATTAGTTCAAATTTCTGCCCGTTTGTAAGGTTGAGGTAATTTGCCCAGGCCAGGTTCATTTCGTTTATTTCCCAGGTATCGATCCTGCCACGGTACCTCTTTGCCAGCGTATACATGTGCTGGTAAACGTTCTGTTTCAATTCGCCAAATGTTAACTTGCTCAAATAATCGGGGCAAAAATCGTCCCTCACACTGCTGTTGCGGTAGAACCACATACTCAGCGAGCCAGTGAGACTGAACCCGTCATCCAATTGCCTCTGGAGGCTCTGGTAGAGGTCTATATTGCTCCAATCGAAGGCGCCCTTTTTCGGTTCAATCCTCCCCCAGCGGACGGTGATGTTGGAGTGGTTGATGCCGGCGTTCTTCATTAAGTCCGCATATTGCCGGTCGTAGCTACCGTTCTTGCCCATGGGAGTAGCCCCGAAAAGAAAGTCGTGGCTCACCTGTTTGAACTCGATTCTAGCATCCGGGATGGCGTTACCCTTGCTGTCGACAACTGTAATTATGGCGGTTCCCTTACGGTACTTTTCTATGTCTGCCCTTGCCTTCGCTAGGTGCAATTTCTCGTTTGCTGCCAGGGACAGCGCCAGAGAGGCGTTTAGTTTCTCAACGATTTTTGTCATATCAGCAGGGCTGTGGTTGAGGTCGTTCGCCGCCTCTGTTAAGTATGTTTCGCTTTGCTTAATCACGGTGATAATTTGCTCAGGAATGTTATATCCTGCTGCCGTAAAGTGTTGTGCTGTGCGCTGTAGTTCGGCGAGCTGTGATTGGGCGAGTTCGTAGTTCAGGTTAATGGTCAGTCTCTCACCCTGGGTACCGAGCTTATAGCCTCGCCCTCCGTTATCGGCACAGAGAATAGTCTTCCCGAAGCCGGGTACTTCCCACTGAAAATAGAACTTGTATGTTTCTTGAGGCAGGACGACGAAGGCTGGTATGGCTTGGTCCCATTGCCAGTTTGAAACCTCGTCGTGGATGGCATCGAAGTGGTAATAGCCGGGGAGGTTATCGTGACCAGTGGCGAAGACCCGCTCATTGGTTACCCGACGAAAATCTTTGTTACGCAACAGTCTTCCTTCTGTATCGAAAGCATTGACAACTACCGTGCCTCCTGGCTTCAGTGAAAAATCGACCTTTACTCGGTTCGTCCCGTATACGGTCAACCTCCTAGTCTCTGGGATGTAGGCGAAGCTGTAACTGTCGGTATGGCTGTGGGCG
>Ga0123519_10004667_pt1 | contig 22048 bp, 18 predicted proteins | sample YelNatPaOPRAMG02_FD_87396 | JGI IMG/M metagenome (GOLD analysis project Ga0123519, IMG submission 87396) | Hot spring microbial communities from Yellowstone National Park - Yellowstone National Park OP-RAMG-02 (version 2) | ecosystem: Environmental > Aquatic > Thermal springs > Hot (42-90C) ...
ACGCCGCTCATTCTCAGCGCTGCGGCGGCGGTGGTGGCCTTTCAGGCCGGGGCGATCAACACCGGGCTCGCAGGCCAGTTCCTCGTGGGCACGGCGGTCGCTGCCATGGCCGGCTACGCCCTCGCGCTGCCCAAACCGCTGCACATTGCCGCCATCCTCATCCTCTGCGGGCTGGGGGGCGCCGGGGCCGCCTTCATCCCGGCCATCTTCCGGCGCCTGTCGGGGGTCAGCGAGGTCATCACCGGCATCATTGCCAACCTGCTGATGTCGCCACTCCTGGGCGTCATCACCGGCAGCATCCCAGCCCTGCGAGCGGCGCAGGCCGGTGCCTCGCAGAGCGGCATCCGCGAGTCGGCGCAGCTCCCCCAGTTCTCCGAGCTCACCCACGGCGCGCTGGGGGCAGGCAGCAAAGCCAACCTGGGCTTCTTTGTGGCCATCGCCATCGTCATCGCGCTGGCCATCTGGATGCGGCGCTCGACCCTGGGCTATGCCATCCGCATGTCGCGAGCCAACAGTGCCTTTGCCGAATTCGCAGGCATCGACCCGACCCGCTGCTTCTTCCTCGGCATGATGCTGAGCGGTGCGATCGCGGCCATGGCCGGGGCGACGGAGATCCTCGGCATCTGGCGGGGCTACCGCATGGGCACGGTTGAGGTCGGCGATCAGGGGCTGGTGCTGGCGCTGGTCGGGGGGCAGAGCTACATCGGATCGTTACTGGCCGCCCTCGCCTATGGCGGCCTCGAGGCTGGGGGCCTCAACGTGGCCTGGTCGACCCCCATCCCCAAGGCGCTGATCGACATCCTGGTGCAGCTCCTCGTGATCAGCGCTGCCCTGCCCAGCATGCGCTCGTTCTTCACTTCAGGCGGCCTATCCGACACCGAGCTCCTGGGCGGGCGCTTCATCCGCCGGCGCCAGTAGCCCCCGGCTTGGGGGCACGCGCCGACCGTGTCACGGCCCGTGCCCCCATCGCACATCCCCCCTGGCGCAGCGAGAGCGGCGCACAGACGATCCTGTGGGCAACGCCGCATAGCCCCTGGTGGGCATCGTGCGCGGCCCAGCCAGCCGCTCAGGGTGCGCCGCGAGGACGCCTGGCCGGTGCTCTAGCCATCGACCTCACGACGCGTGGTGAACAGGGTCAGGATGTTCTCCAAGGGGGTGTCATTCTGGATATAGTGGGCTGCGGCCAGGATATATCCCCCGCCCCGGCCGAGCACCTGGCAACGCTCCCGCACTTGGGCCCGCACCTCCTCCGGCGTGCCGTGGGGCAGCGTCTCCTGGATGTCGACTCCGCCGTGGAAGGAGATTCTATCGCCAAACTCGGCCTTGATGCGTGCCAGGTCCATGCCGGCGGCGCGCGGCTGCAGCGGGTTCAGCACGTCGATGCCCATGTCGTGGATCAGCGCCGGGATGAAGGGATACACTGCTCCACAGGAATGGTACATGATCCGGACGCCGAAAGCGCGGATGGCCGCGTTCAGCCGCTGGTGGCGTGGCAGGATGTAGCGCCGCCACACAGCCGGCGACATGAAGGGGCCTTGCTGATGCGCGATGTCGTCCCACGTGTAGACCATGTCGATGCGCCCGCGCGCCGCCTGGAGCACTCGTGTGACGTTGGCGATATAGAGGTCGGTGATGCGGTCCATGATGGCGCAGGGCACTTCGGGGTCCGTCACCAGGTCGGTCAGGAAGCGCTCCATCCCCACCAGGCCCCATGAACGCTCGTAGATGCCCCCCACATCGTAGCACACCCAGTACGAGTCCTCAGCGTCGAGCTCGGCCAACTCGCGCGCCAGATCGCTCACATCCCAGTACTCCGGCCGCGGCCCATCCCAGGCCAGGACATCCGCGGCCGACCGCGCCTCGGCCAGCGGGTAGCCGGCATACTCCTCGTAGCCACCATAGCCGTGGCCCATACGCCGCCGCCAGGTGCCATAGGGCTCCACAGTGATGCCACCCGGCAGCTCGCGCTGCGGGCCTACATACCGCGGCGCGACCCAGCGCACGTCGATGCGCAGGCGCCGCAGCACCTCCGCCCGTGTCGCGCCCCCCAGGTAGTCCTGCAACCGCTGCCACACCTCGGGCACAGCCCACAGGTCTGCAGGAACCCGGTCCGGCTCCCGGTGCGCCAGCGCCATCTGCACCCGCTCGCGCGGCGAAAGCCGCCCACGGCCCAGGTCAGGCCATGGAGCGGGCAGGCCATCCGACTCAAACGCCATCGTCCAACACCCCTCCACACTCTGTCATTCCAAGCACCTCAGTCACTACTCCACCGCCAGGGCTGCCGGCTCGCTGACCAGCACGGCAAAGGCCACGCCCGCGAGCACCACCAGCACGCCGCACGCCACATACACCGCCGGGATGCCGACCCACTCGGCCGCGCCCGCCGCCAGGCCCATCGATACGAGTCCCGCGATCTGGCCAAAGGTCCCCGTCGTGCCAAACACGCGCCCCCGCAGGTGCCCGGGCGCAGTCCACTGGGCCAGGGTGGCGAGCGCGGCCTGCACGGGCGAAAGCGCAACGCCCAACACAAAGGTGAACCCCACGATGCAGGCGAAGCTCGGCGCAACCCCGGTGAGCCCCAACATCAGCCCCAGTACGGCCAGACCCACCGAGACGATGCGCACCTTACGCACCCGCGCCGACAGCCACCCCACCCCGACCGCGCCAATCGCCATGCCGACGCCCTGCATCGAATCGACCACCCCCAGGCCGTCGGGGCCTACGCCATAGGATCGTGTCAAGAGGGGCACCCACAGCACGTTCACCGCGCCAATGCCCAACTGGAGGATCGACAGGCTCAGCAGGATGCCACGCAGAGTCGCGTTGCCGAACATCACCCGCAGGCCGTGGCTGAGATCGCTCCAGAACCTGCGCAGCGATGCCGCCAGCGAGCCGCTTCCTGTCACCCGGGGCGGCGGCGCGACCTCCCCGATGCTCCAGATGGCCAGGGCCGAGACGATGAAAGAGGCCGCATCCACCACAAAGGCAGCGCCGGGGCCCAACCAGGCGATGGCAAAGCCGGCCAGGGCCGGCCCCACGAGCAGCGAGGCCGTCATGGTCAGTTGCGATAGGCTGTTCGCCGCCAGCAGCTCATCCTCGCCCACTAGCGAGGGGATCAGCGCCGACTGGGCGGGGTAGAAGAAGCGGCCGGCCACCGACACCAGGAACCCTACGACATAGAGGATCCATAGGGTCTGAGCGTCGCGCGCCAACAGGCCGCCCAGCACCAGGCACGCCCTCAGGGTATCTGCCACCAGCATCACGCGCCGCCGCTCCCATCGGTCGACCAGCACCCCCGCCGGGATGCCAAACAGCAGTTGCGGCAGCGCAAAACCCAGGATCATGGCCAGGCCAATCGCCGCCGTGGAGCCGGTCAGCGCGTTGATGAGGATCGGCACCGCGAGCATGTAGAAGTAGTCGCCAATCGCCGAGACGACCTGCCCGACCCACAGGCGCCGGAAGCGTGGGTTTCGCAGCACCCGGATGACGCCGGCCTGCGCCGCTGCCATTTCGCTGGTATGCCTGGCCAAGCGGCTACTGCGCTGCCTGCGCCACTGCCACGGTCGGTGCCTTCACCTGGGTCATGACCACCGTCGAGACCAGGAAGCAGACCCCGAACATGGCAAAGATCACCAGGTAGCCGCTGCCCGGGTTGGCCGCGTTAAAGTAGTCGGCCAATACCCCGCCCAGGCCGGCCCCCACAATCCCCGCACCGGCCCCGGCCACATTCTGGATGCCCAGGAAGCGCCCCGCTTCACCGGCCGGCACCAGGTCGGTGCCCAGGGCCCAACTGGCCGTGTAGAAGAGCCCCGTACCCCCGCCGATCAGGCAGCCCGCCACCAGCACCATGGTCACGTTGCCTGCCACCACGAGCAGGAACGTCCCCACCGCCGCCACCACCCCAGCAGCCAGCACCAGGGGCCGGCGGCCGAAACGGTCGGCCAGAAAGCCCGAGACCAGCACCATCACCAGGGTGAAGACGCCGGCCGCCGCCTGCAGGTTCGCCGTAGCCTGCTTGGCATCGGGCAGATGAAGGACATCCTGCAAGAAGTAGAGGGCAAACGAGAGGATCGAGCCGACGGCAGCCATGAAGGCCAGCCGGTTGACCACCCACCAGGTGAAGGAGACGTGGCGGCGTGCATCGCCGGTGCCGAGGTGCACCGCAGCCCACACCCCGGCGATAATGGTGCCCACCATCGCCACCAGGCCGCCCACGCCGACGGCTACCAGCCTGGCCTCGGCCGCCCCGGCCACCACATACGCCGCGCCATAGGCCAGCCCCCCTACCAGCGCTGCGGCAGCCCCCGCCACGATCGCCCCGACGGCCACACCCAAGAGGAGCCCCAGCGTACGCACCAGGGGCTCGGTCACGCTGCCCGCCGGCGCCTGGCGGAGAGGCGCCTCTCTCACACCCAACACCGTAATGAGCATCGCACCCACATAGATGCCGGCGAGCGCGATGAGACCCAGCGAGACGTCATCGCCTTTGACCAGCCGGGCGATGGTAAAGGCCACCAGGATCGTCGGCGCCAGGTCGAACAGCGACTTGGCCGCCGAAGCCCGCCCACGCTGGCCCTCCGGGACCACATCGGGGATGATCCCCTGCAGGGCGCCATGGGCGATGTTGGTGGAGAACTGCATCACCAGCATCACGGCAAAGAGTGCCCAGTAACTGCGAGCCCCAACCATGGCAAGCACGCAGAGCGCCGTCAGCAGCGCGCCGACGGCGATAAACGGCCGCCGGCGGCCCCAACGTGACGTGCTCCGGTCACTCAGCAGCCCGGCCGCCGGCTGCACCAGGATTGCCACCGCCAGCCCTGCCGCCCGCAGAACCCCATAGAAGGTGTTCTTCATTCCGGGGTCAACGAACTGCTGCACCAAGAGCGGCGTGATGATCGGCGTGAGGCTGCCCGAGCCCATGCTCAGCGCAAACCAATAAACGTTCTGTGTAATGTAGTCGTACCAGCGCAGTGGCTTCATATGCCCTTCCTCCTAGAGACCGCTCACCCACCGAGGCCCGTCCAGGGCAGCTCACACACAGCTAACCTGCCGCCAGCGGCGGGAGGGGCCGAGAAGTGAAGGGGGGCGCTCCCTCACCGCCCTGTCGCATAGCAGGGCCAAGCCAATCGGCGCGGCTCTCACGCCAAACCGAGCACCAGTCCGCCTGCCTGCAGCGGACTGCTGGGCGCCACGCGCCCCGCCTTCAGATCTCAGGCGTCGCAATGCCGGAAGGATAGATCAGGTACACCGTCCCGGCAGAGTGTTCCAGCCAGATTGTCTCGAACTCGGCGCGGTCGTAGGTGCGCCGCACCTCCGCATCGCTGGCCGCAGCGGGGTCGTTGACTACCGGGTTGCCATTGCCGTCAAAGCCCACCAGCACCACCAGATGCCCACTGCTCGACTCGACCGGCGCGCCAGTGAGCTCGTTCTTCTTCCAGGCGTCGCTCATCACCACCGGCACGCCCGCCCTGACCCAGGGTTCGAGCTGGCGCAGGCTGGTGAAACGCGCCACATAGGCCTCCAGACCATGCGTCGCGGCATACGCAGTGTTGAAGGGCCAGTTGCCGTGCCCGTCATACAGCCAATCGTAGACGCCGGCCACAGCCGCACGCACCCGCGGTTCGCAGGAGCCCGTTTCGCCGTCCCAGTATCCCACGACCATGGAGGTCGACGTCGGGCTGCACCAGACGTTGCCGCCATCGGGGTACACCATCTGCGAGCATTGAGGCACGTCGAGCACCACACCGCGCACGTCCCCGGCCGGTTGGAGTGCCTTGGGCTTGTCGGCCGCGGTGGAGAAGGCTACCGAGGCATTGCGCAGGGTTGGCGTCGCGCTGCCGTTGGCGCTGAAAAGCCGCACTCTGAGCTGGAGCGCCGTTGCGCCTGCCTTGTCGCTCACCACCAGGGTGTCGACGGCCACATAGCCATCCTTGTCGCCCTGCAGGTTCACCGAGTGGCGCTCGACCGTCGAGCCATCCGACGCCCAGACGCCCATGCTGTACCACTTGGTCCAGTGGTCCCCCACCAAGGCCCGCAGTTGGGCCTCGATCCAGGTGCCTTCGGGGGTGTCGGCGTTCCAGGAGGCAATCGCCTCAGTGAAGGCGAACTCTGCCGGAACCTCCGGGCTGGTCGCCTCGCCGACGAGGAAGCTGCCGCCGTTGTAATAGTTGTGGCCGTTGTACCCGCCGGCGGGGTAGGGGTCCGTTCCTTGCTGTGCGCTGCGCGGGTCGATGCGCAGGCAGCCGTCGTCGCCGAGCCACAGGCCATCGAGCGACCACGCGGTGAAGCCGTTCTCAGCACTGCGCCAGCGCACAAAACCGGCGCGGAACCCCGGCTTCTCCTTCGCCTCCACCGGCGCCACCATGATCACCCCCGCGAACAAGACGACCAGCCATCGGATAACCGCTCTGCAGCCTGCCATCTCGCTCCTCCTTGGTGGTTGGGCACAGATGCCGCCATCCACAAGAACACCGGAACGCACAAACAGTCGCAGGCCTCTTCAAGCTGCGGCGGGCGCTCACCGCACCACCTACACTTGTGCAGGCTCGCGCCCCCGTCCATCCGCTGTGCCAAACCCCAGAATGCCAACGAGCCGGGCAGCGCCCAAGGCACCCCCGGCTCGGCCGGCGCGTCCACAGTGCACCCTCAGCCCCGCTGAGGCCTACACTCCAACCGCACTCAGCGCCCACTGCGCCCAGGCCATCACCGGCCCTGGCACGAGCCCCAGCACGAGCACCCCCGCCACGCAGAGCACGAGCGCAGCGCCCAACGCCCATCCCGGCCGCGCCTCCGGCACCGCGCCCGCAGGCTCGCGCATGTACATGAGCACTACCAGGTGCAGGTAGTAGAACGCCGACACGACGCTGTTGAGCACCGCAACAATGGCCAGCCACGTCCACCCAGCCTGCACCGCCGCGCCGAAGAGGTAGAATTTGCCCACAAAGCCGGCCGTGAGCGGGATGCCGGTGAGCGACAGCAGGCACAGGCCCAGCGCAGCAGCCATCCACGGTCGGCGAAAGCCCAGGCCTGCCAGGTCGGCCGAGGGCACGCCCGTCGCGCCCTTCTTCTGCCAGGCCGTGACCACCGCAAAGGCACCGAGGTTGGTGAAGACGTATCCCGTCAAGTAAAAGAGCACTGCCGTGCCACCCAGTTGGCTGCCCGCCACCAGGGCCACCAGCACGTAGCCGGCCTGGGCGATGCTCGAGTAGGCCAGCAAGCGCTTGACATCCTCCTGCACCAGGGCCAGCAGGTTGCCCACGGTCATCGTCAGCACCGCCAGGATGGCCAGGATGGTACTCATGAGCGGCATGGCCGGCGCGAGCAGCACCAAGAGCACACGCACCAACGCTGCGAATGCTGCTGCCTTCGAGGCCACCGACATGAACGCGGTGACCGACGTCGGCGCACCCTGGTAGACGTCGGGCGCCCAACTGTGGAAGGGCACCAGGGCCAATTTGAAGCCCAGGCCAACCGTCAGCAGCGCGGCCCCGGCCCACAGCAGTGGATCGCGGGCCACGCCGGCCTGGCGCAGCGCCTGGCCCATCGCCGCCAGGCGAGTGCTGCCCGTGGCCCCATAGAGCAGCGCCATGCCGTAGAGGAAAAAGGCCGAGGCAAAGGCCCCCAGCAGCAGGTACTTCAGGCCGGCCTCCCGCGATGGTGCCTCGCTCTTGGCATAGCCCGCCAGCACATAGAGCGAAATCGAGAGCACCTCGAGGCCGATAAAGATGGCGATCAGGTCGGCGGCAGCAGCCATCACCAGCGCGCCAGCGGTCGCAAAGAGTGTCAACGCATAGTACGCGCCGGGCTCAAGCCCCTCGCGCCGCAGATAGTCCATCGCCAGGAGCACGCTCACCATCGCCGCAGCGGTCAGCAGCACCGCAAAGCCGGCGCTGATGCCATCGGCAGCCAGCATGCCATCGAAGGCCGGCGGGCGAATGCCCCCCACCACTGCCGACACCAGCCCGGCCCCCAGCCCCACCAGCGCCAGCCAGCCCAGCCACCCCTTGCGCGAGCTGCGCACCAGAGCATCGGCGACCATGACCAGCATGCCGGAACCGGCGACGATGAGTTGCGGCAACACACTGCCGACATTCAGGACGGTGTTCTCCATCCGGGTACTCCTTCGAGCCCGGCAGACCTGTGAGGTCTGCCGGGCGATTGGTTCAACGGAATAGCGCCAAAAGCGACCGCACCGCCGGCTCGATGCGGGCAAGGAACGGAGCGGGGTACCAGCCAATGGCCAGGATCAGGACAATGATCGGCGCCAACGTCAGGATCTCGCGCGCGTTCAGGTCCTTCAGCGCCAGGTTGGCCGGCTTCTCCACCGTGCCAAAGAACACCCGCTGGTACATCCACAGCATGTAGACCGCGCCCAGGATGATGCCTGCCGTCCCCAGCACCCCAAACGGCACCCGGCTACGAAAGGCCCCCAAGAGAATCAGGAACTCGCCCACAAACCCATTGGTGCCTGGCAGGCCGATGGATGAGAACGTGACGATCAGGAAGAGCACCGAGAAGATCGGCATAACCTTCCACAGCCCGCCGAATTCGGCGATGGCCCGCGTATGGCGCCGCTCGTAGATCATGCCCACGAGCAGAAAGAGCGCCCCCGTCGAGAGGCCATGGTTGATCATCTGCAGGATGCCCCCGCTCAGCCCCTGCGCCGTCAAGGCGAACACACCCAGGACCACAAACCCCAGGTGCGCCACGCTCGAGTAGGCCACCAGGCGCTTGACGTCGGGCTGCGTCAGCGCAACCAGTGCCCCGTACAGGATGCCCACCACGGCGAGCGCCATCACATAGGGTGCCACTGTCGCAACCACCTGCGGGAAGAAGGGGAAAGCGAAGCGCAGCAGGCCGTACACGCCCATCTTGAGCAAGACACCGGCCAGCATGACACTGCCTGCCGTCGGCGCCTCGGTATGGGCATCGGGCAGCCAGGGGGGGAAGGGGAAGATGGGCACCTTGATGGCAAAGGCCACAAAGAAGGCCAGGAAGAGCCACATCTGCGTGTTGAACGGCAGCGTGCGGGCAAAGGCGCTCAGCGTTGCCAGATCGAAGGTCGCCGTGCCGCCAGCCCGGATGTTCATAAAGTACAGCGCCAGGATGGCCACCATCATCAGCACGCTGCCGGCCATGGTGTAGAGGAAGAACTTGACTGCAGCGTAGATGCGCCGCTCTCCACCCCACACACCAATCAGCAGGTACATTGGGATCAGCGTGGCCTCCCAGAAGACGTAAAAGAGGAGCAGGTCGAGCGACACAAAGACGCCGATGACCCCCGCCTCGAGGAGCAGCATGGCGATCAGATAGCCCTTGAGGTGCTTCGAGACCGCGGTCCACGACGCCAGGATCGAGAGCATCGTGAGGAAGGTCGTCAGGAGCACCAGAAGCACACTGAGGCCGTCGATCCCCACATGGTAGGCCGCGCCCAGAGGCGCAATCCACGCCAGATTGGCGGCGAACTGGATGGCTGTTCCCTCCGGCCGGAAGCCGGCAAAGACGGGCAGAGAGAGCAAGAACTCGACGCCCGTCACCGCCAGCGCCACCCCCTTGAGCAGGGCGGGCCGGCGCTCGCTCAGGAACAACAACACCAGAGCGCCCACCACGGGCACCAGGAGGAGCAGAGTCAGGATTTGGGCACCAAACATAGTCATGCCGCGTGGCTCCTTCTCGCCTTGCTATGCCGCACGGATCATCACGAGGGCCACGGTCGCGACGATCACCACACCCACCATCACCGACAGGGCATACCGCCGGATGTAACCCGACTGCCAACCGCGCAACCGCCTGGCGACACCGCCTAGCAGGATGGCCACGCCGTTCACCGCGCCGTCGATGACGCCCGCATCGAACGCGGTCCCCAGCCAGTGCGCCAGGCCCCCGATTGGCCGCACAAAGACGGCCCAGTACAACTCGTTCACATTGTAGCCGTTCTGCATCCAACCGTAGAGGCGGCCCATGCGCGCGGCCACAGCCTCCGCCGAGATCGCCCGCCGCACGTACGTCAGCCAGGCTACGGCGATGCCTGCCGCGGCAGCCATCACCGAAAGGCCCATCACCAGGTAATCGGGCGCCGCCTCCTGTGGCATCCCCTCAAAGACCGGCTCGAGGAAGCGCGTGAACCCGCCGGTCGCCAGCCCGGCCACAGCCGCGAGCACCGCCAACACTACGAGCGGCGCCGTCATGCTGGCCGGCGACTCGTGCACGTGGTGCGCCACATCGTGGGGCACGCGCGACTCGCCGAAGAAGGTCAGAAAGACCGCCCGCGACATGTAAAAGGCCGTCAGGCCCGCCGTCACCAGCCCCAGTAGCCATAGCCACCAATACCCATGGTGGAACGCCGCGGCCAGGATCTCATCCTTGCTGAAAAAGCCAGAGAGCGGTGGCACCCCGGCAATGGCCAGCCAGGCCACGATGAAGGTCGCCCCGGTCACCGGCAGCTTCTTGAGCAGGCCGCCCATGTGCCGCATGTCCTGGTCGCCCGACATGGCGTGGATCACCGAGCCAGCGCCAAGGAAGAGCAGGGCCTTGAAGAAGGCATGGGTCGTCAGGTGGAAGATGCCCGCCGCATAGGCGCCCACCCCCACCGCCAGGAACATGTAGCCCAACTGGCTGATCGTCGAGTAGGCCAGCACGCGCTTGATGTCGGTCTGCACCAGGGCGATCGTGGCCGCGTAGAAGGCCGTCACCGCGCCAATGGTCGCCACCACCGCCGAAGAGAAGGGAGCCAGGGCAAACAGAGCATGCGTGCGCGCCACCATGTACACCCCGGCCGTGACCATGGTCGCAGCATGGATCAGCGCACTGACCGGGGTCGGGCCCTCCATGGCATCGGGCAGCCAGATGTACAGTGGGATCTGGGCCGATTTGCCGGTCGCACCCATGAACAGCAGCAGGGTGATCGCCGTCGCCACAGCACCGCCCGCCTGCAACTTGGCCGGAGCTGCCGCAAACACCTCGCGGAAGCCAAGCGACCCAAAGGTCACGAAGATGAGCATGATGCCCAGGGCGAACCCAAAGTCGCCCACCCGGTTGACGATGAAAGCCTTCTTCCCCGCGTCGGCGGCCGACTTTTTCTGATACCAGAAGCCGATCAACAGGTACGAGCAGAGGCCCACTGCCTCCCAGCCCAAGTATAGCAACAGGAAGTTGCCCGCCAGAACCAGGAACAGCATGCCTACGACGAACAGGTTCAGGTAGGTGAAAAAGCGCGCATAGTCGGGGTCGTGCTGCATGTAGCCATTGGCATAGATGTGGATGAGCGTGCCCACGCCCGTGACCACCAGCAGCATCACCACCGACAACGGATCGACCAGGAACCCCACTTCCACATGGAAATTGCCGGCCGCGATCCAGTTGAACAGTGTGCGTTCCAGGCTGCGCGCCTCGGGCGCCAGGCGCAAGAGCGCGGCACAGATCCCGACTGCCACAGCGAAGGACGCCGCCACGGCGATGGTTGCCACCATGCCGACAGCTCGCCGGCCGAGCCGGTAGCCGAAAAAGGCGTTGATGAGCACCCCCAACAGGGGGAAGAGTATGGTCAACCACACATAGTCGAGCATGCGGATCCTCCGCCGTAGGACAGGCTTTCTAGCCTGTCCGTCGTAGCACAGCCCTCACAGCCCGTCCGCCCGTGGGACAGGCTTTCTGGCCTGTCCGCTCCCGACAGGCTGGAAAGCCTGTCCCACTCAGCCCTTCAAGAGGTTGATGTCGTCGACGTCCACGGTCCCCTGGTGTTTGAAGATGGTGACAATCAGCGCCAGGCCCACAGCCACCTCGGCAGCAGCCACCGCCATGACCAACAGCGCCAGCACCTGCCCATCCACCGCCTGCCGCGCCGTGCCCAGGGCCACGAGCGCCAGGTTCACCGCGTTCAGCATGATCTCGATGCTCATCAGGATCACCAAGGCGTTGCGCCGCACGAGCACGCCCAGAGCACCGATCAGGAAGAGCAACGCACTCAAGAGCAGGTAAGCGTTCGCGGGCACCGACATATCGCTCCTCCTAATCCCTGCCGCCAACCTTGTCCTTGCCGGGCGCCGCATCGGCCCGCACCAGGTAGACGACCCCCACCACAGCCACCAGGAGCAAGAGGGCAGTAGCCTCAAAGGCCCACAAGTAGCGGCCAAAGAGGGCCTCCCCCACGGCCTTCACGGTGCCGAGTTGAGCCGGATCAGCAGCAGCCGGCACCGCGCTCCGCAGGCCCCCAGCCAGGAGCAGGGCCAGGTCTGCCGCCAGGGCCACGACGAGCACCGCTGCCAGGAGGCCCTGCCCACGCAGCTTTGCCCCCGACGCCTGCTCACTTCTGCCCCCCACTAGCATTACTGTGAACAGGAAGAGGACCATCACGGCCCCGGCGTAGATGATGATCTGTGCCGCACCCAGGAACTGGGCGTTCATCAAGATGTAGAGGGCGGCCAACGCCAGCATATTCAACACGAGCAGCAGCCCGCTGTACAACACGTTGCGCTGGGCCACGACGCCAATGGCCGCCAACACGGCTGCGAGCCCAAAGACGAGGAAGAAGATCGTGTCCACCATCAGCTCTTGGCCTCCCTCACCGGCCCTCAGGCTGCGGAACCAGCAGCCGCTCCTTGCTATAGATCTCATCAGCGCGCGTGTAGCCGGCGAGCTCGAAATCGCTGCTCAGGGTGAGCGCTCCGGTAGGGCAAGCCTCCTGGCAGAAGCCACAGAAGATGCAGCGCAGCATGTTCACCTGGTACACGCGCGCGTAGCGCTCGCCCTGCGAATGCCGCTCGGTATCGGTGTTCTCGGCAGCCTCTACATAGATCGCACCCGTCGGGCACGCGGCAGCACACAGGGCGCAGCCCACGCATTTCTCCAGCCCATCGGGGTGCCGGTTCAGCACGTGGCGCCCCCGATAGCGCGGGTAGATATGTGGCCGCTCCTCCGGGTACTGTACCGTCACCGGCCGCGGCAGCGACCGCCGGAACGTCACCCACAGCCCTTGGACAAGATGGATGATTGCCGACATGGATACTCTCCCAACTGCGTGCTGCGTAGTGTGTACTGCATTTGCGTGTTGCTTGCCGGCCAGGGTGAGTGCCTTACGCACTACGCAATACGCAGTACGCCATAGGCCTTCCGCCCCTCACAGCCCCAGCACATGCATGTCGCGCAAGAGCAGCCCCAGCGCCGTGACCAGGGCATTGCCCACCGCCAGCGGCACCAACACCTTCCAACCGAAAGCCATGACGCGGTCATAGCGAAGGCGCGGCACTGTGACGCGGATCCAGATCAAGACATAGAGCATGACGACCAGTTTGATGGCAAACCACCAGATGCCCGGCAGGAAGGGGCCCTGCCACCCGCCGAGGAACAGGGTCACAAAGAGCGCCGCGGCGACGATCAGCGACATGTACTCGCCCATGTAGTAGAGCGCAAACTTGATGCTCGAGTACTCGGTGTTGTAGCCACCCACCAGCTCGTTCTCGGCCTCGACCAGATCGAACGGCGCACGGTTGATCTCGGCCAGCGCCGCAATCAGAAAGATCACCGCCCCCAGCGGCTGCAGCACCACAAAGGGCAGCCTGGCCTGGGCCTTGACGATATCCACCATGCTGAGCGACCCGGCGATCATGAACACCCCAAGCAGAGACAGGCCATACGGCAGCTCGTAGCTGATCACCTCCGCCGCCGAGCGGATGCCCCCCAGCAGGGAGTACTTGTTGTTCGAGCCCCAACCGCCCAGGATGATGCCATAGACGCCCATGGTCAACACAGCGATGACCACCAGCATGCCCACGTTCACGTCGGCCAGGTACAGCGTGATCGGGCGGCCAAACAGGGTGAAGGCCGGCCCCATCGGCACCACCGCAAAGGAGATCAACACCGCCGACATGGTGATGCCGGGCGCGATGATGTAGAGCAGCTTGTCGGCCTGAGCGGGCACGATATCCTCTTTGAAGAACATCTTCAGGGCATCGGCCACCGGCTGCAGCAGGCCCTGCCAGCCAACCCGGTTCGGCCCCAAGCGCATCTGGAAGCGGCCGATGAGCCTTCGCTCGAACCAGGTCAGGTAGGCAAAGCCGATCAGCAGCCCAAAGGCGATCACCAGCGCTTTGACTGCATCGATGAGCAGTTGGATCCAGTCAACACTCATGGCTCTTCTCCCAGAGTCTCAGTGGCCACTCTGAGTGCCCTGTGGCAACCGAGTTCCGTGCAGGGCAGATCGCTAGGCAGGCTTGACCGTTACGCGAACCACAACCCCGGGGCGCCCGCCCAAAGCATGCACATTGTCGGGCCCCAGATGCTCCGGCACGAACACCGACCCCACCGGCACGCCTGCGCTCACGCGCGCCACCAGCCGCAGCACCCCCTGCTCACCCTGCACCTGCACCATCTGCCCATCGGCCACGTTCAGCCGCGCTGCGTCGGCAGCGTGGATAGCCACGTAGGCTGCAGGCGCGCGGCTCGCCACCGCCGGCGCTCGCCCGGCCACTTCATCGCGGTCAAAAAGCACCGGGCCGGTGATCAGCGCGAGGTCACCGGTGCCCACGGTGGCCCAGGGCGCCAATGCCTGGGGGTCAGCCGGCCCCATCTCATACTCCAGGCGCACGTCGAAAGTGCCACCACCGATCGCCGTGGTCGCTCCCTGGTAGGCAGGGATCAGGGCTGCCGCCTCGGCCAACACCTCGGCTGCGCTCGCGTACTCCCACTGCCCCAGCGCCCCGAGTGCCCGAGCCACGTCGGCCACGATGCGCCAATGGGCGCGTGCCTCCCCCAATGGGGCCATGGGGCTTGCCAGCCAGCCCACCTGGCCCGCCAGGTTCGTCGCCGAGCCCTCCTCCTCACCGTAGGTCGCAGCCGGCAACACCACATCCGCGAGCGCTGCCGTGGGGGTCAGGAACGCATCCTGCACCACCACAAACTGGGCTGTTTCCAGCGCCCGCCCGACCACCTGGGGCTCTGGCGCATCGCTCAGAGGGTCGGCGCCCACCAGGTAGATCGCGCGCACGCGCTTCTCCTGCACGGCTTGCCAGAGGTCCTGCGCCGCTACCCCGGGCTCGCGCGGCACCGCCGCTCCCCATACCCGCTTGCAGGCGCCGCGGGCCACCGGATCGTCGAGAGACGCCTGGCCAGGCAGGCGATCCGGGCGCAGCCCCATATCGGCCACCCCGCGCGCGTTGGGCCCGCAGCTCCAGCCCAGGAGCCGGGCGCCGGTCGCCTTGCCCAGGGCCCAGATGAGCGCCATGGTCGACTCGTCGACCACGCCGGCACCGTATGCGATCACCGCGCGCTCGGCTGCACAGAGCGCCCCGGCCACATCGGTCACAGCCTCGGGCCCGCAGCCCGTCAGGCTGGCAACCTTGGCCGGAGTGTAACCCGCCGTGGCGACTCCCCAGCCCTCGGGAACCTGGCCCCACTTCTCGCGGTCCAGGTTCCCCAGCACGCCGGCCAGGAACACGCTCGCGGTGCCCGGCCTCGGCTGGAGCTCGGCAGTGGCATAGCGCCCCAGGGCCAAGCGGCGCGGGTGGACTACGTACAGCCGCGCGCCATGCCGCACCGCATCCTTCACCCACAGCTCGAGCAGCGGCGCCTCCTCTGAAGGGTCACCCCCGAACAGCAGGATCACGTCGGCCTTCCGCAGGTCTGCGGGCCTCGCCTGTGCGGGAGCGAGAAAAGCGCTGCCCAGCCGGCTGTCGACGTTGTTGGTGCCCACCGCCGTACGCATGAATTTGCTCAGAAGATAGGCAGCCTCGTTCGTCAGGCGCGGCGAGCCCAGTGCCGCCACGGCATGCGGCCCCGCCGCCTCGAACGCCCCCTTCAGCCCGGACGCAACAGCCCGCAGTGCTTCATCCCACGTGGCCGGCTGCAGCTCGCCATCGCGGCGCACCAAGGGGCGCCGCAGGCGGTCCGCATGGTCCGCATAAGCAAAGCCATGCCGCCCCAGGTCGCAGAGCCAGCCATCGTTGATCTCCTTCGCCTCGCGGCCGCGCATGCGCAGCAACCTGCCCTCCCGCGCCTCAGCAGTCAGCCGGCAGCCGACCGGGCAGAGCCCACAAGTGGAGGGAAGGCTCTTGAGCTCCCAAGTGCGCGCCTTGAAGCGGAAGGCACGATCGGTCATGGCGCCCACCGGGCAGAGGTCCACCACATTGCCCGAGAAGGGCGAATCGAAGCTGCGACCGTCAAGCGTACCGATGCGCGAGCGGGCGCCCCGCTGGAATACGCCGAGGAGTTTCTCGTCCAGCACTTCTTCACAGAAGCGGACGCAGCGCTGGCAGAGCACACAGCGCTCCTGGTCCAGAACCACCGCCGGCCCCAGGTGGATCGCCTTGCCCTTGTGCCGCTTCTCTTCAATGAACCGCGACTCGCCTCGGCCGTACTTGAAGACATAGTCCTGCAGCCGGCAATCGCCTGCCGCATCGCAGATGGGGCAATCCAGCGGGTGGTTGGTGCAGAGGAGCTCCAACACCATGCGGCGGTTGTGGAGCACCGCCGGAGTGTCGGTGTGTACTACCATGTCCTGCCGCACGACGGTAGCGCAGGCCGCTTGCAGGCCGCGCACCTTTTCAATCTCCACCAGGCAAAGCCGGCAGAGGCCCGCAGGCAGTAGCTTCTCGTGGTTGCAGAGGGTCGGGATCTCGATGCCGGCCTGCCGTGCCGCCTCGAGCACCGTCGTGCCCGGCGCTACCGCCACCTCTCGCCCATCGATCTTCAGAGAAACGGTTTGGTCCATTGTACCCTTCCCTACCGGGACGAGGGAACTGGAGGAACTATGGGACTGAGGGGGTCAACGACCCAGCCCTTCAGTTCCGTGAGTTCCATGAGTTCCGTCAGTTCCCTTTCTTCAAGCGATGGTCACGGTTGTTGGCGCGATGCACTGCCCCGTGCGAATGTGGGCCAGGTACTCATCGCGGAAGTGCTTGATGCTCGAGCGCACAGGGCCCACCGCTGCGTCTCCCAGCGGGCATAGGCTGCGCCCGCTCAGACCATCGCAGATGTCTAGAAGGAGGTCCAGGTCCGTTTCGCGGCCATGGCCGGCCTCGATGCGCTCGAGAATCGTAGCCATCCAGGCGATGCCCTCGCGCCCGGGCACGCACTGGCCGCAATCCTCATGGGCATAGAACTCGGCCAGCCGGCGGGCCACCGACACGATGCAGGTGCCCTCAGTGATGATGATCACCGCCCCCGAGCCGAGCATCGAGCCGGCCGCGGCGATGGCCTCGTAATCCAGCGTGACGTCGATCGCGCTTGCCGGCAGCATCGGCGACGATGACCCACCGGGGATGATGGCCTTCACGGGCCGGTCGTCGAGCGTCCCCCCGCCATACTCCTCAATCAGCGTGCGCAGGGGCGTGCCCAGCGGCAGCTCGTAGACCCCCGGCCGCTTGACCTGGCCACTGAGGGCGAAGAGCTTGATGCCAGGGCTCTTCTCGGTGCCCATGCGGGTGTACCACTCGGGGCCATACTGAAGGATGAGTGGCAGGTTGGCGAGCGTCTCCACATTGTTGATGACCGTGGGCTTGCGGTAGAGGCCTTCGGTAGCCGGGAAAGGTGGCTTGAGACGCGGGTTGCCGCGCTCGCCCTCCAGGGAGGTCAGGAGCGCCGTCTCCTCACCGCAGATGTAGGCCCCGGCGCCCCGGTGCACCACGATCTCGAGATCGTAGCCGCTCCCCAGGATGTTCTGGCCCAAGTAGCCGCGCGCCTTGGCCTCGGCGATGGCCGCCTCCAGCCGCTCGGCCGAGAGAGAGAACTCGCCGCGGACGTAGATGAACCCCAGATGCGCCTCGATGGCATAGCAAGCAATCGCCACGCCCTCGATCACAGCGTGTGGGTCGCCCTCCATCAGCACGCGGTCCTTGCAGGTGCCAGGCTCACCCTCGTCGGCGTTGCACACCAGGTAGCGGGGGTAGCTATCCTTGGGCACAAAGCTCCACTTCATCCCCGCCGGAAAGCCGGCGCCGCCGCGCCCGCGCAGCCCTGAGCGCTTCACCAGGTCGATCAACTCGGCCGGCTTCATCTCCTTGAGCACTCGCGCGAACGACTGGTACCCTCCCTGCGCCAGGTAGGTATCGATACGGTGCGAGTCGGCTACTCCGATATTGCGCAGCAGGTACTTCTCGGCCATCACCCCTCCGCCTCGGCCCGCAGCTCGGCGAGGATCTCGTCGACTCGCTCGCGCGTCAGCCGCTCGTAGTAGCGATCGTTTACCTGCATCACGGGCGCCGTCGCACAGGAGCCCAAGCACTCGACGGTGGTCAGGGTAAAGAGGCCATCGGGTGTCGTTTCGCCCACCTTGATGCCCAGCCGCTCCTGCAGGTACGTGAGCAGCGGCTGCGCCCCGACCAGCGAGCAGCTCAGGTTGGTACACACCTGGATCAGGTACTTGCCCACCGGCTCTTTGCGCAGCATCGTGTAGAACGAGGCCACGCTGGCCACCCAGGTCGGCGTCGTGTCGAGCGCCTTGGCCACCCATTCGTACGCTTCGGGGGTCAGGTAGCCCTGCTCTCGCTGGGCGATGGCCAGCGCAGGCAACATGGCCGACCGCTTGTCGGGGTAGCGGGCCGCAACCTCCTGCAGTTCGCGCTGTGCAGCTTCAGAAAACGGCATGGTACATCTCCCTACTGCGTACTGCGTATTGCGTACTGCGTAAGGGGTTGCGCGGAGGGCGATTTGCGCCGGCCGCGCCTCACGCACTACGCATTACGTACTACGCAGTACGCAGTACGCAATACGCAGTACGCAACACCTATCCCGAAAGACCTGCTGCCAGCCGCCTATCGATCCACCTCGCCCATCACCAGGTCGAGGCTGCCGATGACGGCCACCACATCGGCCAGCAAGCCGCCCTGGATCAGCTTGGGCAGCACCTGCACCGCCGCAAACGACGGTGTGCGTACGCGGAAGCGGTAGGGCCTGGGCCCCTCATCGCTCACCAGATAGTAGCCCAGCTCGCCCTTGGAGGCCTCGACGCTCATAAAGACCTGCCCGGCCGGCGGGTGCAGCCCTTCTGTGATCAGCTTGAACTGGTGGATCAGCGCCTCGGCGCTCGTGTTCAGCTCATCTCTCGGAGGCAAGACCACCTTGCGGTCGGCGACGTTGATAGGGCCATCGGGCAGGTCATCGAGGGCCTGCTGGATGATGTGCGTGCTCTGGCGCAGTTCGGCCACGCGCACCCGGTAGCGATCGTACACGTCGCCGTTCTTGCCCACCGGCACCTCAAAGTCGAAACGGTCATAGCCAGAGTAGGGCATGGCCTTGCGCACGTCATAGCGCACGCCCGACCCCCGCAGCGACGGCCCCGTAATGCCGTAGGCGATGGCGTCCTCCGGCGAGAGCACGCCGATGCCCACCGTGCGGTCCAGCATGATCGGGTTGTGGGTCAGGATCTTCTCGATGTCATCCACCCGCTTCGGAAACTCGGCGATGAACGCCCGCGCCTGTTCGACCCAGCCCTCCGGCAGGTCGGCCATCAGCCCTCCGATTCGGAAGTAGCTGGGGCTCATACGCTGGCCCGAGGCGGCTTCGAAGAGGTTCAGGACTTGCTCGCGCTCCCAGAAGCAGTACATCAGGATCACGCCCGAGACGCCCGACAGGTCGAGCGCCGCCGAGCCGATACCGATCAGGTGGCTGGCGATGCGGCTCAGCTCGGCCATGATCACCCGGATGTACTGGGTGCGCAGCGGCACCTCGATGCCCAGGAGCTTCTCCACCGCCAGGACGTAGCCCAGGTTGTGGGTCATCGCCGAGACATAGTCCATGCGGTCGGTGTAGGGCAACACCTGGCGGTAGGTGCGGTGCTCGCCGGTCTTTTCGATGCCGGAGTGCAGGAAGCCGATGTCGGGCCGGGCGCTCACCACCCGCTCGCCGTCCAGCTCGAGGATCAGGCGCAACACGCCGTGAGTGCTGGGGTGCTGCGGACCCATGTTGAGGATCATCGTCTCTGTCTGGCTCATCTCAGATCCTTGCCCAGTGCTGCCACGCCCATGTAGGGGCGATGCGACACTCACTCACCTCGCGGCGGCACTCCATGGTCCACCGGAACGTCGCCCAGAGGAAAGTCCTTGCGCAGGGGATGCCCCTCAAAGCCCTCCGGAGTCAGGATACGGCGCAGGTCCGGATGCCCCTCGAAGGGAATGCCGAACATGTCGTAAGCCTCGCGCTCATACCAGGCCGCGCCCGGCCACACCGGCACCACTGAGGGCACCGCCTGCCCCTCGTCGGCCCGCACCATCAGGCGCAGGGAGCGATTGTGCTTCATCGAGTAGAGCTGATAGACCACAGCGAAGCGGGGCGCTTGCCCGAGGAGCAAGCCGTCGAGCCCACAGCAATCCTTCAACATGGTGAAGGCCAGGGCAGGGTCATCGCGCAGAAAGCGTGCCACGTCGACCAACGCCTGCAGGCGCACGACGAGGGTCGTTTCATCGCGAAAACTCTGCTCCTCAACGACGGCTTCAGGGAAGGCCTGGCGCACGGCCTCCGCAGCAGGAGTGGGTTCGGTCATGGCTCAACCTCGGTCCTTCAGCTTTTCCTTCTTGATCTTTTCCTGGAGCTGCATCAGGCCGTACAACAGCGCTTCAGGCCTGGGGGGGCATCCGGGGACGTAGACGTCGACCGGCACGATCTGGTCGACACCCTGCACGACGGCATAGTTGTTGAACATCCCACCCGAGCTGGCACAATCGCCCAGCGCCATGACCCACTTGGGCTCGGGCATCTGCTCGTACAGGCGGCGCACCACCGGCGCCATCTTTTTCGAAACCCGGCCCGATACGATCATCAGGTCGGCCTGCCGCGGTGAGGGCCGGAAGACCTCGGAGCCGAAACGCGAGATATCGAAGCGCGAGCCCCCCGCGCCCATCATCTCAATGGCACAGCAAGCCAGGCCAAAGGTGATCGGGTACACGCTGTTGGCGCGTGCCCAGTTGATCAGGTCCTCCAGCTTGGCCGTCAGCACGTTGTCAGGCAGGCGGCTCTCTAGTCCCATTCCAGCGCCCCCTTACGCCAGGCGTACAGGTAGCCGATGAACAGGATCGCCACAAAGGCCACAATCTCCGCAAACCCCAAGAGCTTGCCCGCAGGGCTCAGGCTACGAAAGAGGACTGCCCAGGGGTAGAGAAAGATCGCCTCCACATCGAACAGGATGAAGAGGATGGCGACCCTATAGAACTTGACCGAGAAACGCAGCCGGGCGTCGCCCACCGGCACCATGCCCGATTCGTACGGGGAGAGCTTGACAGGTGTGGGCTTGCGGGGACCCAGGAGAGCGGAAAGCGCGATCGCAATCGCCGACATCCCAACCGCGAGGATCACAAGAATGAGGATGGGCACATAGTCCGCAGGCACGACCAGGCTCCTTTCTGACAGGAGACCAAGAAGAGCAACACCCTATATTTACACCGAAAGAACCGGCTTGTCAAGGCTGTCACAAACACTCGTACTGCGTCCTACGCAGTACGCAGTACGCAGTACGCAGTACGCAATACGCAGCACGCGTCTCGTCTACACCTTCTGGAAGTGGATCGATCCCTCATCCAGGCCCATGGCCGCTTCCATCATCGTTTCGGGCAGCGTGGGGTGGGCGTGGATGGTGTGGGCGATGTCGGCCGCCGTGGCGCCCAGGCGCATGGCCAGCGCTGCCTCGGCGATGAGGTCCGAGGCGTGGGGGCCCATGATGTGCACGCCCAGCACCTTGCCGCCCTTGCCGTCGGGCTCGCGCTCGGCGATCATGCGCACCTGGCCCTCGGTCGCGCCCATGCCCAGCGCGCGGCCGTTGATGTTGAACGGGAAGCGGCTGGCCAGATAGTCGATGCCCTCCGCGCGCGCCTGCGCCTCGGTGAGGCCCACGCCGGCGATCTCTGGCATGGTAAAGACGCAGTTGGGCACCACGCGATAGTCCATCGCCTCGCGCCGGCCCAAGGCGTTGTGCACCGCCGCGATGCCCTGGTGCGAGGCCACGTGGGCCAGCATAAAGATGCCCGTTACGTCGCCGATGGCATAGATGCCCGGCACGCTCGTCTCCAGGTACTCGTTCACCCGGATGGCGCCCCGCTCGACCGCCACGCCGACATTCTCCAGCCCC
>Ga0123519_10004669_pt1 | contig 22045 bp, 16 predicted proteins | sample YelNatPaOPRAMG02_FD_87396 | JGI IMG/M metagenome (GOLD analysis project Ga0123519, IMG submission 87396) | Hot spring microbial communities from Yellowstone National Park - Yellowstone National Park OP-RAMG-02 (version 2) | ecosystem: Environmental > Aquatic > Thermal springs > Hot (42-90C) ...
AGGCTGTCATTGCGAGCACCTGAAAGGTGCGTGGCAATCCCATTTTGACTACAACAGAAAAGCCGTCATTGTGAGGCAACGAAGTTGCCGTGGCAATCCCATTATTTGCTATTCGCAGATGTTTAAATGTGATTCCTCATCGCTTCGCTCTTCGGGCAACACTTCGTTGTTGGTTTAAAGTTTATGACTGACCCCAAAGAATGAACAATTCCAAAGATTCAATTTTAAGTATTTAATATTCTTTTAAGTTGAAAAATTGTTAATCTTTTATATAATAAAATTATGTTAAATAATAAACCTTATAAAAAAACCTACTCACTATTGAAGAAATTTTCAATGAAATTACAATTTTACGAATTCTTTAATTTATTTATGTTCGAAAAAAGATATGAAGGAAAATTTTAGAAAAGGACTTTTAATCAGGGCATTGGAAGGTAAAGGTGAAGTATTAACTATTTTAGGTAATTATGATAATGCAATCAATTCTTTTGAAATGCTTGTAAATTACAGTGAAAATTCAAATTTACAACTATCAAGGGCTAAGAGAAACATTTCGACGATTTTTATTCTAAAAGGAAACCTTAAAAACGCATTAAAGTTAGCAGATGAAGCAAATTCTATTCTAAAAGAAGATTCAATAGAAGAACAAATAGAAAAGATTGAAATCTTAACTTTGTATTCCTGGATTTACAGAATAGAAGGCTTTTTGGAAAAATGTTTGAGAAAAAATAAAGAAGGCTTGGAGATGATAGATAAAATATCTTCAAGTGTTGTTTGCGAAAAAAAGAAATCGCATCTTAAAAGATTAACCGCTGAAATCTTTGGCAATTTGGGTTTGATATTCAGAGCTAAAGGAGAATATAATAAAGCACTTGAACACTATCAAAAAAGTTTAAGCATATTTGAGGAGATTGACAATAAGAGTGGTATTGCTATAGTATACGCCAATTTGGGTGTTTTATATTCTGATGAAGGCGAATATGATAAGTCTATCGAATTTTATCAAAAAAGTTTAAGAATATTTGAAGAGATTGGAGATAAAAGAAGTATTGGCTTAATAAACGGCAGCCTTGGAATTGTTTATCAGAATAAAGGTGAATACGATAAAGCCCTTGACCTATTTCAGAAAAAATTAAGTATATCTGAGATGATTGGTGATATAAGAAGTATAGGATTTGTAAGAGGAAATTTAGGTGTTATATATCAAAATAAAGGCGAGTATAATAAATCAATTATGGAATATGAAAAAAGCCTAAAGATATTTGAAGCAATAAATGATAAAAAAAGTATTGGTATGACACTTGGTAATATAGGAAGTCTTTATTTAGAAATGGGCAGGTTAAAAAAAGCAGAGTTATTTCTATCAAGCGCAGAGAAGATTTTAAATGATTACAAGGATAAGTATTATTTACCTGAAATATTGGCAAATATAGCAGAATTGAAGATAAGAAAAAGCGCAACTGGTAGTTTTATCAAACAGGCTTTAGATTATATTCAAAGAGCTTTAAAAATCGCTTATGAAACAGAATTAAAAGAAGATATAGCAAAAATACTTATTATTAAAGGATTAATTGAAATAAAAGAGATGATGGAAAAAATGGTAAACGAAACCAAATGGGAAGATAATTTTATAGAAGCAATCAATATTTTCCAAGAATTAAATCAACCTTTTTGGGAAGCAAAAGCATATTACTACTATGGTGAAGCATTGATGATTAGAGGTGAAAAAGAGAGAGCAAATGAGTATTTGCAAAAAGCACAGGGAATTTTTGAAAAGATCACCTCAAAAATGTATGTTAAAAAAGTAAAATCTATCATCTTGAAGAGATTTTATTAGTCAAGGAATAATTTTATTAAGTATACAAAGTTGACCCTGTGTTAAAAATTTAAAATTTTTTATTTTCCCCCTTGACAAAAATAAATTTTTTTATATATTATTGACTGACTGGTTAGTCATTATGAGAAGAAAATTGAATTTAAAAGAGAAAATAATGCAGAATGCAGCAAGACTTTTTGCAAAGAAAGGTTTTTTTAAGACAACTGTTGATGAGATTGCTGCTTTATCGGGAATAAGTAAAGGTGCTGTTTACCTTTATTTTAAGGATAAAGAATCCATATATATTGAGGTGATTGATAGTTTCTTTACACAGGGATTGAAACACTTAAAGGAAGTAAAAAAACTAAATATATCTTCATCTGAAAAACTTGAAAAAATCTTTACGGAATGGAATATCTTCCTTGAGAAAAGTAAATTCTGCCTTCCAATCGCTTCTATTGAGAACATAAATCTTTCCCAGAAGATATTTAAGAAGATGAAGGAAAGAATTATGTCAAGGATAATGGAGATTTTTAAGGAGATAGAAGATATAATAGATGAAGGTATAAAGAATAAGGAGTTTGAAAATGTGAATAAGAAATTTGCAACATTTTTATTTATGGAGATAGTGAGAATGCCAGCAATTGTATCAATGGTATTCAAAAAAGAGAAACTGGAAAATAAAGAGATAATAGAAACATTCTTAAACGGATTAAGAAGGAGGTAATATGTTCTTAATTTTTCTATCTTTCACAATCTTCAACATAGACGATGCAATAGATTATGGTTTAAAGAACAATAAGAATATCCTTTCTGCTTATGAGAAAATGAAACAGAAAGAGATTGAGGTAAGGATTTCTTTATCAAACTTTCTACCATCTGTTGACTTTCAAGGTTCTATGACAAGGCTTGATGAAGTTCAAAAATTCTCAATGGTATCTGTGAAAGATACCCTTATCCCTGTTCCTGTTTATGACATAAATCATAATCTTATAGGGTATACACAACCTATTCCTGTTCCCTATGGGATTGACACATTTGAAATTGAAATGGGAAAACTGGAAAATTATCTTTTGAGAACAACTGTGAAACAACCTATTTTCACAGGTGGTAAATTATTTAACGCATACCTTATCTCAAGATTGAATTATGAGATTGAAAAGGAGAATTATAAAAAACAGGTGAAGAATCTTAAAATACAGATAACACAATTGTTCTATTCAATAATAGCAACTGATAAGGCTCTTGAACTTTTAAATGAATCTTATAATCAAACCCAAAAACATTATGAACAGGTCGAAAGATTATATTCAAATGGACTTGCTTCAAAACTTGACCTTCTTAATACAAAAACTGCGCTACTTAATATGAAGACACAACTTTTAAACCTGCAAAATACAAGTAAATTATTGAAGAATAATTTCAAACTTCTCTTATCCATTGAAGATAGTTTCCAACTTAAGTCAGAACTTGAGTATAAACCTTTCACTCTTTCTTACGAAGAGGCACTTGAATCTGCGTTTGAAAATTCAAATGACTTAATGATTTTGAAAAAGACAAGAGAGATACTGGAAAAAGCAAAGAACATAGAGATTTCAAATTTTCTCCCGAACATCTTCGCTCTCTTTAATTATGACTATTCAAAACCTGAAAATTTCTCAAATCCTGATTGGGGAACTTCCTGGAATATAACAATCGGAATGAGTATGAATGTATTCAATGGATTTACAAAGATAAATAAGATAAGATCAAAAAATTGTGATATAAAACAGATTGACTTCACAATCGCCCAATACGAAGACTTCCTGAAAAATGAGGTAAGAAGATTGTTTGACGAGATTGAAAAGAATAAAGAGATACTGGATTATCAGAAAGATGTTATTTCAAACAGCGAAGAGGCTCTTAAGATTGCAGAATCAAGATACATAAATGGTCAAATAACAAACCTTGAATACACGGACACACAGATCCTTCTCTTACAGGCAAAGACAGAGTATTTAAAAACATTAACAAATTATATCATTTCAACGAAAAATATGGAAATCTTGATTGAAAAGGAGGAGTTATGAAAAAATTTTCAGTAGTTATTGTTCTTATTATTGTTATCCTTTCTGCTATAAGAATTGGTTTCATTTTTAAAGAAAAAAGGAGTTTGAAGGAGAAAGATGAAATAAGGATTGCTGTTAAACAAACTTTTGTAAAAAAAGGTTATATAGCAGATAAGATAAAATTGATAGGTATTGTGAAGGGTGAAAACCAGATACAGGTATTCCCGGATGTCCCTGGTAAACTTATAAGTTATGAGGTGAAGGAAGGCGAATATGTGAAAAAAGGTGATGTGATTGCATTGATAGACAGGTCTATACCTGGAATGGAATATGAACCATCAAAGGTGAAATCACCCATTAGTGGTATTGTTTTAAGGCTACCTATTGATATAGGTATGACTGTTGCACCACAGGTTCCTATAGCATATATAGGGAATAAAAACAGGATAATAGTTTCTGTAAATGTTGGTGAAAAATTTTTCAACCTTATAAAACCCGGGAAAAAGGCTATTATTATCACTGAAAATGGAGAGAGAAAGGGGGTAGTAACAAGGATAAGTCCATTCCTTGACCCTCAAACAAGGTCTGCATATTGTGAGATCTCTATAGAGGAGCCAAAAGATATTATTATAGGTAGTGTTGTTGAGGTTTATGTTATTGTGAATGAAAAGAAAGATGCTAAAATACTTCCAATAGATGCATTGATGGAAGATTTGAAAACAGGAGAAAAATATATATTTGTTGTGAAGGATAGCATTGCTGAAAAAAAAGTAATAAATACTGGTATAATCACTGATAATGAATTTGAAATCCTTGATACAATCCCTGAAATGACACCTGTTGTTACAATAGGAAAGGAATACTTGAAAGATAAATCAAAGGTTTTAATAGTTGAATAAAAAGGAGTGAATATGTGGAATCTTGCGATAAGAAGGGCTGTTACATTCACAATGATATTTCTTGTTTTAATATTTTTTGGTATATGGTCTTATATGAGATTAAATCCAGATATACTCCCGAATATCCAGATACCAATCGCCGGTGTAATCTGCAATTATGAAGGGACAGCACCTGAAGATTTTGAGAATCTTATAGTGAAGCCTATTGAAACAGGGTGCGCAACTGTAACAGGGATGAGCGAGATAAATTCAATAATAATGGAAGGTCAAAGTATAACACTCCTTAAATTCAACTGGGGATACGATATGGATAAGGCAGCAATGGATATAAGGGAGAAAGTTGACCTTGTGAGGTCTTTTCTTCCTCAGGATATGGACAAACCTATGGTGATAAAATTTGACCCAACGATGATGCCTGTTATGATGTTATCATTTTCTGGGGATATAGACCTTAAAACTGCAAGGAAGATCGCAGAAGATTTTATAAAACCTTCACTTGAGAAGATAGATGGTGTTGCATCTGTTCAGGTTGTTGGTGGATTAAAAAGGGAGATTGACATAAATCTTTCAAAGAAACTCCTCTTCTCTTATGGTATATCAATAAATGATGTTGTGAACAGCATCGCTATGCAGAATTTGAATCTTCCAAGTGGAAAGATTGAAGAGGGTGAAAAGGATATTATAATAAGGACTATCGGTGAATTTAAATCACCAAAAGAGATAGAGAATGTTATCGTAGGTTATAAAGGGAATGTTCCTGTCCAGATAAAAGATATAGGTGTTGTTGTTGACACATTTGAAGAAAAGACATCTATCGCAAGGATAAATGGGAATGATGGTGTTTTATTACAGATATACAAAGAATCAGGTGCAGTTACAGTGGATGTTTCAAATAAGGTTTTAAAAGAGGTGAAGAAGATATCAAAATTATTACCTGAAAAAACGGAGATTAAAACGATATATGATATGGCTGATTTCATAAACAGGTCTTTAAGAAGGATAAGAAGCAATATCCTCGTTGGTGGAATACTTGCTGTTTTGGTCCTTTACTTCTTCCTCCAGAGTATTGCACCAACACTCACGATAGCAATCTCTATCCCTGTATCAATCATAATAACATTTGCTGTTATGGATATGCTTAAGATAACATTTAATATGATGAGTATGGGAGGTCTTGCTTTATCTGTTGGTATGCTTGTTGATAACTCAATAGTTGTTCTTGAGAACATATACAGGAGAAGAAAGGAAGAGAAAGAAGGGAGGATTGAGGCTGCTTCAAATGGGACAAGGGAAGTTGGTATGGCAATAACTGCATCAACATTAACAACTATTATGGTATTTCTTCCAATTGTCCTTATACCAGGTATGGTTGGGATTATAGCGAGGGATTTTGCATTAACAGTTGTTGCAACCTTAACAGTTTCATTATTTGTTGCTCTCACATTAGTTCCTATGATATCTGCAAGATTCTTTAAGGATACAAAACTGAAAGGTGGTATCATTGATAGAATCCATGAAAATATATTAAGATTTATTGATAATATGATAGATTCTTACAAGAAAGGATTGAGATGGTCTTTAAATCATAAGAAAATTATTGTTTACTCAACACTCGCATTGTTCATCTTCTCTTTGATGCTTATTAAACCATTTGGATTTATTGGAACTGAATTTATGTCAAAAACTGATGTTGGTTCAATAAGTCTAAATGCGAAATTCCCTTTTGGAACTGATATTGAAAGTATGGAGAGAACACTTGTTGATATTGAGAAGGTTTTTCAGGAAAAAGTTCCTGAACTTGATGTTATTGCTGCGATGGCTGGAAGTTCTGAGATGGGCTTTATGTTTTCAGGTGGTTCAAATACCGCATCAGTGATGGCAAGACTTGTGAAAAAAGATAAGAGAAAATATTCACAATTCCAGATTGTTGAAAGGATAAGGCCTGAATTAAAGAAAATACCAGGTGTTGATATAAAGGTATCTGAACAGGAAATGAGTATGCTTCTTATGGGAACAATATCTTCAACAATAGAGATAAATCTCTTTGGGAATGACCTAAAAGAACTTGAAAGAATCTCAGAAATTATAAAGAGCAATATTGAGAAGGTAAAAGGTATAAGGGATGTTGAACTCTCAACAAAAGAGAAAACAAAAGAATTAGTATTAAAAATATCAAGGGAAAAGGCACAGGTTTATGGACTACCAGTGGCACTCATTTCAAGCACTGTGAACAGTTATTTACAGGGTAAGACAGCGACCATATACAGGGAGAAAGGTGAAGATTATTATGTGAAGGTGAAACTTGATGAAAATGACAGGAAGACATTATCTGATATTATGAATCTACCATTAAAAACACCTTTTGGGAGTATAATAACACTCTCTGATGTTGCAAGGTTTGAGAAAGATTATGCTCCAACAACAATAACAAGAAAGAATCAGAAGAGGTTTGTTACAATCTCAGCGTCTTATTTTGGAAGAGACCTTGGAAGTATAGTGAAGGATATACAGAAAGAGATAAAGAAGGTTCCATTGCCTGAGGGATATTATATTGAAATGGGTGGAGAGGTTGAACAACAAAGAGAATCATTTAAATGGTTGTCATTTGCTATTGTTGGTGCGATATTCCTTGTTTATATGGTGATGTGTGCATTATACGAATCTTTCATAGACCCATTTGTTATAATGTTTACAGTTCCTTTATCCCTCATTGGTGTTATATGGATACTTTTTCTTACCGGGACAACAATAAATGTTATGTCACTTATTGGGATTGCTGTCCTTGCTGGCATTGTTGTAAACAATGGAATTGTTATGATAGATTATATAAATCAACTGCGTGCTAAAAAGATGAAACTTGAAGAGGCTGTTATAACCGGTGCTTCAAGGAGATTGAGGCCAATCCTTATGACATCTTTAACAACAATTATTGGTATGATACCTATGGCAATAGGAAGTGGTGAGGGTGGTTCATTAAGGGCACCTATGGGAAGGGCTGTTATTGGTGGTCTTACAACATCCACTTTTTTAAGCCTTTTCTTCCTCCCTGTCCTTTACACAATCTTTGAAAGCAGGATAAAGAAAGGGAAGAAAGACTAATTTAAACTCATACTTTTCTGGACAATATCCCATAGTTCGTTAAGGTCAACGGGCTTTGGGAGGAAGTAAACATTCTCTTTTGAAATCAGAAATACATCATCTTTTAGATGCCTATATGCACTGCATATGATAACAGGTGTCTTATTCCCTCTTTTTCTCATCTCTTCAAGTATCTCAATACCATGTTTCCCACCCATTTTTATATCAAGGATTATAAAACCATATTTATTCTGGCATATCTTTTTAAAACCCTCATTCCCATCCTCTGCCTCATCCACTTCTATCCCTTTTATCTTCAGGAATTCCCTGAAAAGATACCTTATATTAACCTCATCTTCCACTATGAGCCCTTTCATAATTTATCACCTCCTTTCTTTCTTTGTTTAAAGGGAAAGAGACCCTGAAGATAGTCCCTTCACCCTTTTTTGTATAGAATTTTATTGTTCCACCTTCCTCCTGAACAAGTTTATCAACTATGCATAGACCAAGACCTGTCCCTTTTTTCTTTGTTGTGAAGAACGGGTCAAAGATTTTATCCCTTATATCTTCTGGTATACCAGGACCATTATCCTTCACATTTATATGGACAAGGTCCTCATCTTTTGTGACAAAAATTTGAACCTTAGCACCTTCTTCTTTTGCCTCTATCCCGTTTGTTATGAGATTCACAAGTATCTTCCTGAGATTTTCCTTATCAACACATATTCTCATTCCCTCATCAACACCTATTAGTATTTTGGCATCTTCATATCTTGGGTCATTCTTTATACTTAAAGCAACCTCTCTTATGAATGAAGAAAGTTCAATCTCTTCCTTAATACTCTCCCTCTTCCTTGAAAAAGATAGCAAGTCCTCAATGATATCATCTATCCTTTTAACATTCTCCAGCACATATTCAACATACTCTTTATCTCCATATTTCATTTCAAGGAGTTGAGTCATACCTTTAATAATATTCAATGGATTCCTTATCTCGTGTGCAATATACAATGCCATTTTGCCAATATTCGCAAGGTTTTTCGTCCTGTTTAAGAAATCAATATTCTCTTTCTCCGTTGTTATATCACTCACAATACCTACACCTCCTTCTATCTCATTCATCTCATTTTTTAAAGGATAACCTTTCACAAGTATGAATCTTCTATCTCTTGTCATAAAACTTGTTGAGAATGGCCTGTTCATCTCAATCATAAATTTTAGATTTTTCACAAGTGGTTCGTCATACTCTTCTTCAATCAAATTTTTATAATTCCCATTTTCAATTATTCTATTCCCATCCCTATCAATAACAACAATACCTTCATCTATTGAACAGATTATATTTTTATAAAAATTCTTAATACTATTCATTTTCTTTTCATCCTCTTCCTCCTTCATTTTTATCTTACTATCCATTATCTCTTTCCATAATCCACTCATAATACCCGTAAGAAAAATAAATATCACCTTAAGAAGATATGTTGTATCAATAAGATTTCCCCTGTTAAAGAAATAGAAGAATATGAAAGAACTTGTGAGGGTCGCTGGAATAGAGGTCCTTATACCACCTGTCATTGAAACAAGGAGAATTGTGAGTAGATAGAATAAGAGAAAATTTTGTTCAATCTCACCGATAATCATTAGAACAGATGTAACAAAACCAATATCAAAAAGGTATATAAAGAAAAGGGAAAAAGGTTTTTCAATAATACCTGTGAAGAAAATTCTTAAGATAATATTTATGAAAACATAAATACCTGTTACAATAAGGACAAAATGGATATTGCTTCTGTTTATTGAACTATAAATAGAAAGAAGGAGTAGCAAAAGGACCATTATCCATCTAAATACCATAAAAAAATCTACTTCTCTGATTTGCCTTCTATTTCTTTTATCTTTTCTTTTATCTCCTCCCATATCTCCTCCTTATCTTTGTTTTCTATCTTTAATTCTATCACACCATCAGATGTAAATATTCTGACAATTTTAAAATTTTCAAGGTTATTCTCCTCTTCTGTTGATGTTGTATCAATTATTTCTTCCTCTATATCTTTTCGTTCCTCAACCTTTACCTTTTCAGGTATTATGAATATAAGCCCTGCATTTGCTACCGCAACTTTTTCACCAACATTTAAAAGCAATAACATTACCAACATTGTTATCACCTCCCTTCACTATTTCTTATAAAAATATTGTTCCTGATTTTTACTTTGATTATCAATTACTTATATTCTGATTAGTGTAAAAAAATTTTTTATTGTAAAAAACTATTGACAATGCTTCTTTTTATTTTATTATTCATATATGAGAATTCTCGTTGTTGATGATGATGAATTCATATTAAGGTTCTTTTCGAGGGCATTAGTATCTTTTGGTCACTCAACTGAATGTGTTTCGAATGGTAAGGATGCTATAAAAACCTTTGAGCAGAATGAGTTTGATGCTGTATTCCTTGATATAAATCTTCCTGACATTGATGGTATAAATGTCCTCTCGTTATTAAAGAGAATAAAAGATGATGTGATTGTTATAATGATAACAGGGATAAATGATATTGATTACATAAGGAATGCTATGAGGCTTGGTGCTTTTGATTATATTATAAAGCCTATTAATATTGAAGATATTGAGATACTTTTAAAAAGGGTTCAGGATAAAATATTTTATAACAAATTAAAAAGAGAGTATCAACAACTCCTTGAAAAAAGAGTGAAGGAAGCAACGGAAAAATTAAGAAAATTATTCCTTGATGCAATATTTGCGTTGATTAAGGTTCTTGAGGCAAAGGAGCCATTCCACAGAGAACATTCTATAAAGGTTCAGAAGATAGCCATTGAGATAGGGAAAAAGATAGGTTTATCAAGTGTAGAGATCTCAAATCTTTCAATATCATCATTATTACACGATATTGGGAAGGTTGGTATTCCAGATGGGATACTATTAAAAAATGGCTCCCTCACTAAAAAGGAATTTTCTGTTATAAAGAAGCATCCTGTTATAGGTAAAGAGATAACAGAGACATTTATTGAGGAAAAAATAATACCTGAAAGTATACTTCATCATCATGAACATTTTGATGGTTCTGGATATCCTGATAAACTAAAAGGTGAAAATATACCATTGTTTTCAAGGATTATTCTCATTGCGGATGCAATAGATGCGATGTCTTCAAACAGACCTTACAGGAATAAATTGTCTTTAAAAAAGATTACAAATGAACTTAAAGAAGGTGCTGGAAAACAATTCGACCCTTATATTCTAAAGAATATTTCGGATATTATTGAGAGAATACATTTTGAGTATTATGAAAAAGAAAATCCTCATATGTGATGATGACCAATTGATACTTTCAACACTTGAAAGGGGTCTTAAGGATTTCAATGTAATAAAGGCATTTTCAGGTTCAGAATTCTTTGAAAAATACAATAGTGAGATCTTTGATGCTTTTATAATTGATGTGTTCCTCCCTGATATGAATGGACTTGAAATCTTAAAAAGAATAAAAGAAGAGAACCTTGAAATACCTGTTATAATAATAACAGGATATGGTGATATTGAAATGGCTGTTAATGCTATGAAGATGGGGGCATTCTATTTTATTAAAAAACCATTTGAGATTGATGAGGTGATTGGTATACTTCAAAGGGCTATTGAGGCATATGAGAGTTCGAAAAAAATAAAATATCTTAAAAAGAGTATTGATGAGAGTTTCAGTTTCAGTGGAATAATAGGTAAGAACAAAATGATGAGAGAACTTTTCCAGATCGTTGAAATCATTGCAAAGACTGATGTTTCAGTTCTTATAGAAGGCGAGTCAGGGACTGGAAAGGAATTGTTTGCAAAGGCAATCCACTATAACTCTCAAAGGAAAGATGAAAACTTTGTCCCTATAAATTGCAGCGCCCTTCCAGAGACATTACTTGAATCAGAACTTTTTGGTTATAAAAGAGGTGCATTCACAGGTGCAATAACATCCAAAAGAGGTCTCTTTGAGGCTGCAAATGGAGGAACATTGTTCCTTGATGAGATAGGTGAGACAAGTCTATCATTCCAGAGTAAACTTTTAAGGGTTCTTGAAGAAGGTTATTTTTATCCACTTGGTTCAACAGAGCAGGTTCGTGTTGATGTGAGGATTATATCAGCAACGAATAAAAATCTTGAAGAACAGATAAAAATGAAGAAATTCAGGGAAGACCTTTATTACAGGCTTAATGTTGTTAAAGTAAGGATACCAGCATTGAGGGAAAGGAAAGATGATATACCTTTACTTGTTGAACACTTCCTGAAAAAATATTCAGAAAAACACAGAAAGAACATAAAAGGGATTTCTGAAGAAGCAATGAAGATACTTATTGAATACAACTGGCCTGGAAATGTGAGGGAACTTGAGAATACGATTGAAAGGGCAGTTATATTGACTAATAGTAATATAATAGATAAAGATATTTTCATTGAAAAAACATTACAGAAAGAGAAATCTGAACATCTTGTTTCAAGTTACAAAGAGGCAAAAGATTATTTTGAAAGGGAATATTTTTCAAGGATTTTACAAATATCTGATGGTAATATAACAAAAGCATCTGATATTGCAGGGATGACAAGACAAAATCTTTATCTAAAGTTAAGAAGACTTGGGATAGATGTAAATAATATTAAATAGCAGCGGTAACCCTTATAACTTCTTCAACTGTTGTCAATCCTCTTTTTAGTTTTATCAATGCATCTTCTCTCAATGTCCTTAAACCTTCTTTTCTTGCCTGCTCCCTTATCTGGTCAGTATTTGCCCTGTTAAGTATCATATCCCTTAGTGTGTTTGAGATTGGCATAACCTCTGTTACTGCAATCCTTCCTTTATAACCCGTGAAATTACAGGCAGGGCAACCTTTTGGATTTGCAGCATAAATTGTAGAACCCTTTAAGAAGTTTATATCTATATCTGCTTCCCTTAATAATTTCTCATCAAGTTCAGCAGGCTGTTTACATTTTTGACATACTTTCCTCATCAATCTCTGCGCCTGTATGAGGTTCAAAGATGCTGAAACAAGGAATGGCTCTATTCCCATATCAATAAGCCTGTTCACAGTGCTTGGTGCATCATTTGTGTGAATTGTTGAGAGAACAAGATGACCTGTTAATGCAGCCCTTATTGCAATAGTTGCAGTTTCAGTATCCCTTATCTCACCAACAAGTATAACATTTGGTGATTGTCTTAAAAATGCCCTCAATGCCATTGCAAAATCAAAACCTATTTCTTCATTCACCTGAACCTGATTTATCCCCATAATGTTATATTCAACAGGGTCTTCCACTGTTAGAATCTGTATTTCAGGTTTATTCAGTTTCGCAAGTGCAGAATAAAGTGTGGTTGATTTTCCGCTTCCAGTAGGACCTGTAACAAGGACAAGACCAAATGGTTTTTCAATTGCAGCATTAAATTTCTCAAGATTATCTGGTTCAAAACCAAGCATCGTCATATCAAGCATCAATGCTGTCTTATCAAGTATCCTCATAACAACCTTTTCACCATATATTGTTGGGATAATACTAACCCTGAGGTCTATCGGATTACCATCAACTTTTATCTTTATTCTTCCATCCTGTGGAATCCTTCTTTCTGCAACATTCATAGTTCCTGTCATAATCTTTATCCTTGAAACAATCGCATTCTTTAGACTGTATTTAGGTTCAAGGACTGTTTGTAAAACACCGTCAATCCTGTATCTCACCCTTAATACTTTTTCAAATGGTTCTATATGTATATCTGATGCCCTTTTTCTAACCGCATTTGTTATAAGATAATTCACAAGTTTTATGATTGGCTGGGATGTTGCCTGTGAATAATCAAATTCTTCCTCTTCCTCTTCAACCTCAACTGAACCAGTATCAACTTCCGCTTCATCAAGTTCAAATGTTTCACCCGATGTTTCCTCCTCAACCTTTGCAACTTCCTTTGTAATCTTATAGAACTTATCAAGAAGCATCTTCATCTTTGAGTATGAGATTATCACAGGCTCAACTTCAAGATTTGTCTTAAACTTTATCGCATCTATAGCAGAAAAATCAGCAGGATTTACCATTGCAAGTATAAGGGTTCTCCCTTTCCTTCTTATAGGGAATACTTCACATCTATGAGCAAGGTCTGGAGGAATTAAAGAAAGTATTGAAGGGTCAACATCCTGTGGTTCAATTGAAACTGCCGGGACCTTGAATTGTAATGAGAGAAATTTTAATAATTGTTCTTCCTTCACATATCCAAGTTTTATAAGGATTGAACCAAGTTTATCAGATGTTTTTTTCTGCTCTTCAAGTGCCTTCTGCAATTGAAATTCTGTTATAACACCTGCATTAACAAGCATTCTTCCCAATTGCATAATCACCTCAATGTTGTTTCTTTTGCAACATCAAATATATCTGTTTCTCCCCTTAGAACTTTTAATATACCTGCCTCCCTCAATGTTATCATCCCTTCCTCTACTGCTGCCTTTTCTATCTCAATATCAGTTGCCCTATCAAGTATAAGATCCCTTATTTTTTTTGTAACCGGGAGAACTTCGTATATACCTATTCTTCCTGCATATCCTGTCTTTCTACATTTATCACAACCAAGCCCATGGAAAAGTTGTTTATCCTTAAATCTTTCCGGTTCAAATCCATATTTCTTCAGGTCATCCTCATTTATTTTAAGAGGTGCCTTGCAATGTGGGCATATTTTTCTCACAAGTCTCTGCGATACAACAAGGATTAGTGTTGAGGCAATAAGGAATGGCTCTACACCCATATTCACAAGCCTTGTTATTGTTGCAGCGGCGGAATTTGTATGAACAGTTGAAAGAACAAGGTGACCTGTGAGTGATGCCCTTATAGCGATCTCCGTTGTCTCTTTATCCCTTATTTCTCCAACCATTATAACATCAGGGTCCTGTCTTAAATAAGCCCTCAAAGCAGATGCAAATGTTAATCCTATTGATTCGTTCACCTGTAGTTGATTTATACCCATAATACTGAACTCAACAGGGTCTTCTGCCGTTGTAATATTTATTTCAGGGTCATTTATTTCGTTCAACGATGCATACAATGTTGTTGTCTTACCACTACCTGTTGGACCTGTAACAAGTATAATACCAAATGGATTTTTTAAAGCCCTGAGGAGGTGATTCAATGGTTGTTCTTCAAAACCAAGGTCTCTTAAGTTAAGTGAAACCTGAGACCTGTCAAGTATTCTCAAAGCAACCTTTTCACCAAAAAGTGTTGGAACTGTTGATATACGAAAATCAACCCTTTTCCCATCAATCCTTGCCTCAAATCTTCCATCCTGTGGGAACCTTTTCTCCTGAATTTTTAATTTTGCCATAACCTTCAATCTTGATACAACTGCTTTAAACATCTTCATTGGTGGTGGCTTCATCTCATGAAGAACACCATCTATCCTGAATCTCACCCTCACACTCTTTTCATAAGGTTCTATGTGAATATCGCTTGTTCTTTCTTTTACTGCTGCTTTAAGAAGTTGATTCACATATTGAACCACAGGACCTGATTCAACCATTGCAGCAAGTTCACTTGTTGTCTCTTCTTCTTTTTCTTCTTTTACAACTTCAAGTTCATCTTCTGCACCAATTTCTTCCATAACCTCATCTTCAAGTGCTTTTGATTTATAATGTTCTTCAAGAAATTTCTTTATAGACCTTTCTGTTGCGACATAGGGTTTAATTTCAAAACCTGTTGCGAATCTTAAAGCATCTATTGCAAAAACATCCTTTGGGTTTGCCATTGCAACATGAAGAATTTTCCCTTCCCTTTTGAAAGGGATTGCCTCATATTTTGTAGCGAGTTCCTGTGGTATAAGATCAAGAATACTTCTGTCAATAGTAAGTTCTGAGAGCATTACGCTTGGAACCTCAAAATGTTTTGAGAGATACTCTGTAAGTGTCTTCTCATTGATGAAACCCATTTCAATGAGATTTGTCCCTATTCTTCCCCCTACTTCCCTCTGCCTTTTCAAGGCAGCATCAAGTTGTTGCTGCGTTATTATTTTATCCTGGAGAAGCATTCTGCCAAGCCTCATAAAAAAAATATAATTTAAAATTTTATTCTGTCAAGAGATAATTTTTAATATTTATTAAAGATTGCGAAATGAGGCTGAAGGCGTAAGATAGAGCAAAAAGAACACCATTCCAAAGTAGAAAATAATGGGATTGCCACGCAACTTTCAGGTGCTCGCAATGACGGCTTTTGGTATGATTTCTCACTATTCGTAGTGATGAACTTTGTCCTCTTTCTGCATCTTTAATTGATTGTAGGGGCGAAAGATTTTTCGCCCCTACATTGAACCTTACATCCTTTTACTTCAGTAAGATAACCTTGAATGCCTTATCAATTCCTGAAACCTTCACAAAATATACACCTTTCTTCACATCATTACCTGTTATCGTAACAGGTCTACCTGAAAGAACTGAACTTATCTCCTTCACTTTCCTTCCTGTGATATCAAATATTGATACATCATAAGAGCCTTTCCCTTCTATCACAAACTCTATCCTTGAACCTATCCTTGATGTGAATCTAACATCTGTCTTCCTCTCTTCCGGTATTCCTGTAATCCCTGTCTTCCTCTCAAATACTGAATCTATCGGGCTAAATCCACCAATAGAACCACCGCAAAGATATATACCATCATTAGGTCCTTTTGCACCCGTATATCCAACTCCATCTGTCCTGTAAACAGGTCTTGTAAGATAACCATCAAGAACCCATGCATTTGAAGATTTATCATAGAAAAAGACAGAATCTGTGAGCTCCCAAGCACTATTAACACCACCGATTACAAATAATGTATCTTTATAGAATGCACAACCACCACCCCAGGCAGCAATAGGATAGTATGCAAATATGCTATTGTCCATTCTCCAGTTATTATTCACTGCATCATAGAACCTTGTCTCATTCCTTATATTTGTCCCATCATATCCACCTATAAGGTATATTGTATCATTCTTCACATCCGAAAACATAAGTTCACAGGCAAAAGGCATATCTGCTTTCTTCGTCCAAGAACCTGTTGATGGGTTATACTCCCATGTTGATGCATACATTACACCTGCGCCATTGTTATATCCACCTATCTTATAAATCTTCCCCTGTGCAGGTTTTAATGTGTAGAACCAGCAGGGTTCACCTGTCCCAGGAGATACAGTCCAGTTATTCCCTGTTATTGAATATTTGTAAAGACTATCTATTATTGAACCAGCACTATAAGAATATCCACCTGCAAAGTATATTGTATCACCAAGGACACAGGCATCACCCATACAGAGGTCAATTGGAAGACTTGCACCTGTTGCCCATCCTGTTGAAAAATCATAGATATAAAGGTCTGTTATAGAACTACTACCATTGTATCCACCAAAAACATATATCTTTGAACCATCAGTGACAACATTGTGGTCCATCAGTCGCTGTGGCATATTCACAAAGAATTCCCATTTTGAGACAAAACCATTTATAACAAGTGTGTCATTTCCATTCCTTATATCATAAGGACTTGTGATTATCTGTGTGATTGTATAATTACCTTCTTCAGGGAATACAATATTCCCCCAGTTATGCGAGTATCCTGAAATCCCTTCTATATAGTAGTCTATAAGGCTATCTTCAAATATTGGATTCCCATTCAATGTAACAGTGATGTAAATATCAAATGAATCACCAACTGCACCAGCATTGGAAAAATTTTCAATTAAATCATAACTTACATTAGGCTTTGCAAGGATAGGTGGTGTTGGTGTTGGACTGCTGTTATAGGACCAACCATCAATATCCGCATATATCCACTTTTCAAGTGTGTCATTGAATGTCCTCTGGTCGCCTGAAAGATAAGTCCATGCCCTTAATAACAATTTCTTATTGTTAAAAGTCCCACCTGATGCAAAATCTATCCTTATCGTATCTCCTGCGTTTAATGAAATATTTGTTGAGTAAAAATAATGAACAGGGTTCATATCCTTATCAAATGTCTCATAATATGCATCAAATATCTCAGGATTTAAACCGAAGTTTTTGTATGTCGCAGTGAGATTGTAGTAAGTGTTCAATTGATAGAAGTTCTCTGGTGATGAGATAGATAATGTCCCAACATCATTGTCAACAGGTGGTAAAGAATGCCCTATGATATACACATTATCAAGACCAACTGCCCAATTCCATCCACCATTATCTGAATATCTCCACATAACCTGTATGCTGTCTATAAGATTTGTGTATTCAAGTGTGTCATAACCAGATGTCTCATTCGGATAGTTTGCAACATTCACCCATCCTGACCAAGAACCTCCTGTAAACTGTCTCACCCATACACCAAAGATATCATCACCATTCCAGGTCCAATTATTTCCATAGGCAAATATAACCCTTATCGTATCCATCCCACCAGTATAAACAGCAGGTGTTATAATATCCTCACCTGGTTGTGAAGGAGGTGCAGTAGAACCGGCATCATCATCTGAATAGAATGCATAGGCAGTCCCATAATCGGGTGGTGTATAACTCCCCAGATCACCATTTGTCCCTGTTGTCCATTGGTAACCATCACTGTTCCCGTTCACAACAGTCCATCCAGCAGGCATACCTGATTCAAAATGCTCTTCAAGTAATGTTACCCATTGCTTTGGAAGTTTCAGTTCAAAAGGAATAGTAGGCATCACAATCGTATTATTTTGGTGAACCTTCTCCTTCATACTGTTTATACCAGTTGAAGGAAGACCTAATGCGAACAAAAGATACAGCATAAAAACCTCCTGTTTAAAGTTTGAAATTGTAAGAAGACTTGACAGAATGTAAAAATTTTCTAAAAAGCCTCTCTATCTTCTTACATAAAAATTATAATAATTTTTCCAAATTTGTCAAGTGTTTATCCAAAATTCTTTTATTTTTTCAAAATTTAAATTTATCTCTCGTAACAACCTATATCTATTCCAGCACCAATAGGTCTTGTATTTCCATCTAAATCTATTACTGGTGAACCATCAGAAGTTCCTCTATCAATTCCTGGGCTTCCATTGGAGAGATGATAATCCCCTTCAATTCCCCATGCTGTTTTCAAAAATAATGGATTACCATAAATATTTCCCGTCCCAAATTTATCAATATTGCTTGATGTGTATGTTGAATCACCATATATCAAAATGATTTCATTCCTTGGAAGATAAAATAGGTTATTTAAAGCATTAAATGTGCAATTACCACGAACAAAAACAGGTGAATTCCCACCCCTTCCGCAAAGTATCGTGTTCTTCATCGTTATTTCAATAGGTGGAAGCCCTGAATCATATTGTGCATAGAAAAGATAGTTATTTCCAGCAGTATCATCAATCGTCACATTTATTATCTCAAATTTTGCATTTTGTTTATATTCACAATGGATAAGTAAAGGTGACCAGGGTGTCTGCTCTGGATTTCTATCGCCCCTTCCGTATATCAGTGTATTTATAACCTTGCTATTATCACCCCATAATTTTACACCATCGCAGGAATTATTTGATACAATACATTGAGAGATTGTTGTATTCTCTGCCTTTGAATCAAGCCCATCACCATAATTGTGTGAGGCAATAGTTTTTTCAATAAGTATAGGTCCTGACGATGCCTCTATCCCGAATCCATCTGGTCTATCATAGGGTCTTGATGAACCATCTGTTCCCTGATAGTAATGCCCACTATATGACAATGTGCATCCTCTTATAACAACATTCCTCCATCCTCCTGCTTCAGGTGCTGGTCCACCTAATCCACCAAAACCACAATATTCAATCCTGCAATCAATGATATTCAATGTATCTACATCCTGAAAGTTCATCCCGAATTCATCTATGTGATGTATGTATAAATTCTTTAATGTGATGTGATGGGAAGGTTCCCCAAGTATCTCAATACCATCCCTGAAATATTTTCCTTCCTTTGAGAGATTGTCATTATGCGTTATCTCAAGGTTCTCTATCCATACATAACTCTTTCCTGAAAGGTCTATCGCAGTCAAAAGGTTATCACTACCCGCAAGTATTGGTCTTGTTCTGTTTGAATCTGGAAGTATCACAAGTGTATCACCTGGTGAAATCTGTGAAGCACCAAAAGCAGGTGTTCCCCAGGGGTGTTCCCTTGTTCCATCATTTGAATTGTTACCATCAGGTGAAACATAGTATGTTCCAGTAAGATTTCCTCCTATGATATAAACCCATTTTTCAGGTGTCCCAGAAACAGGTCTTATTATGTCCTCATCAGTCTCAAGAATATAATCATAATGATATTTTTCCTTATTCCCACCACACCCAAATGCAACAAAAAGAATGAACAAAAAAAGATAAAACTTTTTCATAATACCTCCTTTTATTTTTCTCTATAAAGTTTGACCCATTCAGAAAAGCCTGATTTCTCACTCCAGTCATAATTCCTTAAACCTGTCCAGTCAGATGTATCATTCAGGTCGCAGAGCCAGGGCCACATAACAAATTCAACATTCAAGTCCTTTAAAAGTTCAGGAATAAGGTTTATGAAAGAAGATTGTCCATTCTCACCACCAAATGAAGGATGTGACCACCAGGAAATCTCCGAGAATGCAATAGGTTTATTAAGGTATTGTAAAACCTTTGAATAGTAATCCGCTGGAATATCAGATGGGTTATTTATATAACTCACAGCATAGGGATAACTTGTGAGCACAAGCAAGTCTATCTTTGTTGAATCAAATAGTGTAAGAAAACTCAAATCTGCTTCCCTGTTCTCCTTCACAATCTCCCTTGCAAATGTGCAGAAGACAACAATATCTGGACATATCTTTTTTATCGTATCGTATATCTCTTCATAAAGGCTTATCCAGTTATTAAAACCATTTTCACCTTCAAGACCATAATTTTCAAGCCATTTATTCACCTCATTACCTACAGAAAGATATTTAGGTTTTATCTCTTTCACAACCTCAATAATAGCATTCTTATATGCATTCCTCCATTTCTCATTGGAAAGTGTTGGATTATTTATATCAGGAGGAGAAACAATCACCATATTCTTCCCGTAAAAATTAAAATGTATAAGTGGTGCCATCTTATTTCCCCTTATAAGTGTCTTCACAAAGTAATCACCCCAATCACCTTTAAGGTCGTTAGGCATATTGTAAAATGGAGAAGGTTTTCCCCACACAGGGACAAGATGTGTGAAAGAAGATGCGAATTTGTATGAGGAATCAAAACTTATTCCCGGAACTGGATTAGGAAGGATACCTAAAAGAAACCATCCAGAAGGTTTTTTAATATCATCAATCGGTTTTATGGGGAACTCTTCTTTATGACAACCTGAAAAGAAAAGAATGAGAGATAAGACAATAAAAGGTTTTTTCATAATTCCTCCTTTTAGTTTAATAAAATCAGGGATTTTTTTATCCAATTCAATAATGCGTCTCTCAATATTATTTTCCCTGAATTCGTTTTTAAAGCAGATAACAACAGGTAAGAGAGAAAAATATTTTTTTCATTCATATTAAATATCCTATTTAAAAATAAATTTATAAGATTTTATTGTTTCTTTTTCAGGATTTAAATGGGATGAATGACCGAGTTCAGGGGATATCAGCATATTTAATCTTATTTTATAACCCTCAAATAATTCTTTTGCCTTTATTTTATTTTCAATCATTTTATTTCCATCCTTACCACTAATCATTACAGAAAAAATAGAAAACATATTATTTCCTTTCTTACTTTATATTAAAATTTTTTGGGATTTTGTCAAGCAAATCTTTTTAATAGGGTCAGTTATAAACCAACAACGATGTAGGGGCAAACCTATGTGTTTGCCCTCTCTACAGGTGATATCATTTTTTGTGTCATTTCGAACGAGTATTGAAAACCCTCAGTGAGGAATCGCATATTCTCCCGCATAGTGACACCCAAGGTGTCATTCCGAACATAGTGAGGAATCGCATATTCTCTTGATAGTATCGGTTTTTGAAAAAAACATTAACACCATTCCATAGTAGTCAATAATGAGATTGCCACGCACCTTTCAGGTGCTCGCAATGACACCCTTTTTTGTGTTTCCAAGGAGGGAAAGTAGTGAGGAGGGAGCAGTTCTGTAAAAAATCTTAACCAATTTGATAGGAGATTGTAATCTCTCTCCTCCCTGCTCTCTCCTCTCTGCTCTCTTTTCATAATATATGG
>Ga0123519_10004670_pt1 | contig 22043 bp, 21 predicted proteins | sample YelNatPaOPRAMG02_FD_87396 | JGI IMG/M metagenome (GOLD analysis project Ga0123519, IMG submission 87396) | Hot spring microbial communities from Yellowstone National Park - Yellowstone National Park OP-RAMG-02 (version 2) | ecosystem: Environmental > Aquatic > Thermal springs > Hot (42-90C) ...
CCAAGGCTTTCGACATAGGCCTGAAGCTGGCCCGTCTTGATCATCTCGTCTACGCGGTGGTAGTCATCGACCGCTTCGTTGGCCAGAGAGGCCATCAGAAAAGCGGATGGAAGGATGATGGCCAGAATGACGAAGAGGGTCATCCCCAAGGCCGCAAGGGATAACCTTCCGTGAAGGGCCCTCTTGAGTTTCTCGAAAAGGGGAAAGAAGACGATGGCAAAGAGGATGGCCCAGAGGAGGGGGGTCAGGAAGGGGGAAAGGATCTTATACAAGAGATAGAAACAGAGGATGGTGGCAAAGAGCGTGAACGTGAGAAAGATATGTTCTCGCTTCATGGTCGCCTCATAGAAAATCCCTTGCCACAGCGGCTTGGGTGCTTCCCAGCTCCCTTCGGCCTCGGACAAGATAGATCATGGGAAGGCTTCCAAAGGTGATCGCCATCTTAACGAGATATTGGCCCTTGATGAGGGCCCAGACCGGCATGAGACCGTAGAAGGCCAGTGTGATGAAGAGGGCGCTGTCTACCGCCGTGGAAATACTGTTGCTGATCAAGACGCGGGCCCACTTCGGCCCTCTCACGCGGGCCTTCCAGAAGGCGAAGATCTCCGCATCGATCAGGGAGCTCACCAGATAGGCTGTGAGGCTTGCAAAGACGATGCGGGGGGTACTGCCCAAAATCCCGGCAAAGGCCTGCTGGTCCCGGTAAAAGGAAGGAGGGGGTAGTGCCACGGCCAACTGGGCGTAGGCTGCGAGAAGAAGATTGGCGACGAAAGCTGCAAGGATGACCCTTCGAGCCCCCTCCCTCCCGAAGGATTCATTAATGAGATCGATCAGCGTGAAGGTCAAGGCATAGATAAAGATCGCAGCAGGAACAACGATGCCGCCCATCTGCACGGGCTTCGAAGCCGTCACATTGGCAATGAGTTCACAAGCGATGTAAAGTCCGACGAGCATTGTGTTCATAGGCTATGAATGAGGCTACGGTTTCGATCGGATCAGGAGAACGGGCGTTTCAGATCGGCTCAGCACCTTCAGCGTCACGCTTCCGAGAAACCAGCGGCTGATCCCCGATCGTCCGTGGGTGTTCATGACGATCAGATCCGCGGCGCTCGCTTTGGCGAAGTCGAGGATTTCGCCCGCGACGTGTTGGCCCGTTCGAACCGTTGCGCTGACCTGAAGTCCTTTGGCTTTCAACTTCTCTGCCAGAGCGGCCAGATATCGCTCGGCTGATTCCCTGTGTTTCTCGTCCACGACGAGAGGGGTCACCAGCTCTGGAGCGCCATAAATCGGCATGAAGGGAATAACTTGTAAGAGGACGATTTCCGAACCGAAGAACTGGGCAAGCTTCTCCGCGGGGTCGAGGGCCCTCTCTGCCAACTGAGAACCGTCGAGGGGGACTAAAATCTTCTTGTACATGGGATTCACCTCCTTTCTTCTGTTTCCCTTTTTTCTGGTGCCTCATCCAATTTCTCGTTACTTCTACCATCCCATGGAGAGGCCGTTTATCGCCCCATCCGGGGCGGTGAAGCCATTTAAGTATATATAACCACTTTGACCCTCTGAGGCAACAAGGGAAGCCTAAATAGGCGGTGATGTTGCAAGAAACCCTACCTCGCGACGGAACGGCCGGGGGTAAAGGTTTGGGATCGGGCCATTGAGAAATTCAATTTGACTTATGCTCGAGAACCGTTAAAATGAAAGAGAAAGGGAAACGAGCGACGGAGCGTCCACGCCTCATGGAGACCTGCGATCGGTTAAAAAGCGTCCTTCTTCTTGAATCGATTCATCAGGTCATTCGGGTTGAAAAACTGCTCAAGGCCAGGGGCCTCAGGATCGATCTGATTCCCATTCCCCGGGAGATCAGTTCCGACTGCGGCATGGCTGTCGAGCTGCCTCTTGATGCCGAAACGGAGGCCCTACGGATCCTCGAGGAAAACAGGATTCCCGTACGCGATCTCTACGTAAGAGACAGCCGGGGAACTTTTCAGCAAAGGAGGCCTTAAAGAATGGCAGATGCGGTGCGGTTGACAGAAAAGGTTCAGAAGGCGGGCTGAGCGTCGAAACTCGGTCCAGAGGCTCTGGACCAGGCCTTGAAAGGGCTGCCCATCCCCGAGGATCCCCACGTCTTGGTCGGGTTGGAAACGTCGGACGACGCAGGGGTCTACCGGCTTACCGACGAGATCGCCCTGATTCAAACCGTCGATTTCTTCACGCCCATTGTGGACGATCCTTTTACGTTTGGTCAGGTGGCCGCGGCCAATGCCCTGAGCGACGTTTACGCTATGGGCGGAAGGCCTCTTACGGCTATGAATCTGGTCGCCTTCCCCATCAAGACCCTCGGGACCTCGATCTTGAGAGAAATCCTTCTGGGAGGATTATCGAAGCTCACGGAAGCCCGTGTGGCCCTGGTTGGCGGTCACACCGTCGAAGATCCGGAGCTGAAATATGGATTATCCGTGACGGGCGTCGTTCATCCTGAAAAGATTCTTACCAACGCAAAGGCTCTGCCGGGCGATGGGCTGGTCCTGACCAAGCCCCTCGGTACCGGGATCGTCTCTACCGCCCTCAAAGGCAATATGGCCTCAGAGGGTGCGGTCCGAAAGATGATCGACACGATGGCCACCCTCAATCAGAGGGCCTCCGAAATCATGGAGGCCTTTCGAGCCCATGCGTGCACGGATATCACGGGATTCGGCCTGATCGGTCACGGTCTCGAGATGGCCGCGGCGAGCCGGGTGGGGATGGTGATCGAATCCCAGCGAATCCCCCTCCTGCCAGAAGCCCTGGAATACGCGAGGCTCGGATTGGTCCCCGGAGGGGCCCACGCAAACCGAGGATTCTTTTCCTGCAGGGTTGAAATCGATGCCCAGGTCTCACCCTTTCTTATCGACCTGCTCTACGATCCTCAGACTTCGGGAGGGCTTTTCGTCGCATTGCCCCGAGAGGAAGCCGAGGGGTTTGTCCAAGCTCTTCAAAAGGAAGGGATCACCGATGCGGCCATGGTCGGAGAGGTCGTGGAAAACCATCCGGGAAAGATGAGGATTGTCTGAGCGAGGGAGGGCTTGGCCCCTTGCGTCGATCGGATGATCCCGACATAATTAGGTAGAAAATTTTACCGCAAAGGTTTAGCGAGCGTCGGCAGAGGATAGTGCTTTTTTGTGGGGCGAAGGGATAGCCTACGAACGTTAGAGGTTAGAGGTTGAAGGCAAGAGGCAATAAGACAAGTTCTATGCCGCTTCGCTAAGTCCTTATTCAGCCCGTGATCTTGATGCTTCGAGGGTGCCCTTCGGCAACAGGACATTAGCGGAAAAGGGAGAGATTCCGGGAGGAAAGGCGAAAACCCGCAATGGAAATCGAAGTGAAACTTTTTGCTACCCTTAGAGATTATCTCCCCAAAGGGAGCAGCCGTTTTTCGTGCAAAATGGAGATCGACGACCGAACGACGGTCGAAGATATCCTCTCCAGGCTGAACATTCCCGAGGACATGCCGAAGATCATCCTCATCAATGGCACCCATGCCAAGAAAGACCAAAAGCTGAAGGAAGGGGACGTCCTGAGCATCTTTCCTCCTGTAGCAGGAGGATGACGGGAAAACCTCCCTACCTTCTCCTCTCTTCAAGCTCCCTGATCTTTTGCCTTAGCCTTTCCGCCTGATCGGGCTTGGGATCGAGTTTGAGGGCTTTTTCGTAGAGCTCCCGGGCCTTTTCGCTCTGACTCAGCTTGGCATAACCGTCCCCCAGATGTTCGGTGATCGTGGGATCATCGGGAGTCAACTGGTTCGCCTTTTCAAGCTCCTCCACAGCCTTTTCGTAGAGGCCGAGCTTGAAGTAAACCCAGCCCAGGCTGTCCGTGATATAACCCATGTTGGGCTTTAAGGCCATCGCCTTCTGAATGAGCTCAAGGGCCTCCTGGAGATGGATGCCCCGATCCGCATAAGAGTAGCCCAGGTAATTAAGGGCGTCCGCATGCTCGGGCTTGATCCGTAAGACCTCTTTCATGAAAAAAACCATCTTATCGAAATCCCCCAGCTTGTCGTAGAGGGCTCCTAACTGAAAGAGGAGCTCCGGATGGTCTTTGTTCCTTTCGAGCCCTTTTTGAATGATGGAGATCGCCTGACCCAACTGGTTCTCCTTTTCGTAATGAGCTGAGAAAAGGATGTAGAGCTCTGGATCGTCCGGTTTTGCCTTAAGGGCCTCTTCAAGGACTTGGGGAATGGTTTCGGTCTTTTTTTGCTTGCGGAGGATGAGGACGATGTTTCGCCTCGAGTCCGCGAAGAGCTCGGACTCCGGAGAGATCTTCTCAAACTCCGAAAGGGCCTGCTCAAGGGCTCCTTTTTCCACATAGGCGATCGCCAGATAGTATTTCACCCGCTCGTCGCGAGGGTTTGCCGTGAGAACAAAATGAAATTCTGCGATGGCCTCGTCGATCTTCCCCTGTTCAAGGTAAATCAAGCCCATCTTGGTTCGGATGTCGAGATCTGCGGAATCCTCCTTCTGGAGCTCCCGATACTGATCGAGGGCCTCGTCGAGCCTCTTCTTCCGAATCAAGATCTGCGCGAGCCGGCTTCTCGCCCGCTTGTTGTCCGGATCAAGGGCCAAAACCCTCTGATAGGTCTCCATGGCCTTATCCACCTCGTTCTGGAGCTCGTAGGTCACCGCGAGATCGAGGAGAATTGGGATCTGGTTGGGCTCGAGAACGAGGGCCTTCGAGAAATACTCTGCCGCCTTATCATAGGACTTTATCTCCCGATAAATGGCGCCCAAGGAATATAATGCCATGAGAGAGCTGGGCTCGATCTTGAGAAGTTGTTCAAGGGTTTCGACGGCCTTTTCGTGTTGCTGCAAAGAGGCGTATAGAGAGCTCAGATAAAGATAGCTATCCCGATGTTTGGGATCGATCTCGATGGCCTTTTTGTAGGATTCAATGGCTCGGATGTTCTCTTTGAGGTGGTAGTAGATTTGACCCATCAGGAGATGGGCCGACAGAAAATTCGGGTCATCCTTCAGGGCGGCCTCGCATTCCTCGAGGGCCTCCTTCAACAACCTCTTATGAACATAAAGGAGGGTGGCCAGTTCCACACGGAGGAAAGGATCCCGCGGGTCGAAGCGGACAGCCTTACGGAGGTCTTCTATGGCTTCATCAACCTTTCCCTCCCGAATCTTGGCTTGGGAGGTAAGGAAGTAGTAATACGAGGAAGCCTCAGAGGAATCACTCAACCTGACCGAGGGAGAAGCGACGGTCGAGATCGCCTCGGCTCCTGATGCTACCCTACGAAAGCCCGTGTGGGGTGAACAAGCCGCCAAAAGAGAAAAACAAAAAACGAGGACCCCTATCCACTTCATTTTTGTCTTCATAAATTACAGATAACAGAGTTGGCCTACAATGTCAAAAAGAGATTCTCCCTCTAACCTTTCCAGGCCCCTTTTCGGACAAGCATTGGAACTTAGCTCCCCTTCGCTCCGCAATTGGAATAATGGAATGTTGGAATAATGGAATATTGGGTCTCCATTCGACCTCCCTGAAGAATATCACGACTCATGGTATACTGTCGGCGCACTCTGAAGGAGTATTCATATTCGTCTGGACAAACAAAGGGAAAATAAATCTTCCTCTCCCCTGGGGGAGAGGATTGAGGTGAGGGGGCAATTCCAAGGGAACACCCTCACCCCAGCCCTCTCCCGCCAAGGCGGGAGAGGGAGATATCTGTCATTTCTATTTTGAGAAGATTAATACAACTTGAAATTATCCGTTTTCTTGTTTTATCCCCCGGGCTTTCGGGAAAGAGGGAAGGGGCAAAGTGTCAACATATTTCTTTAAGTACCCGAATTCTAAATGGTTTTATGAATTGGCAATTTGTCAAAAGCAACCCCTTTTTGTTACCGCAAGGGAGCCAATGGATGGGGAAACGACAAACTTGGATCGAGCTTCGTCTTTTCACCCCCTCAGGATGCTTTGAGGTCGAATCGCTTTTCGAACCGGTAGAGGGTTCTTGGGTTCACCTTCAGGATTTCCGCGGCGATCTTCTTGTTGCCCCCTGCCTCGTCCAGGATAGCAGCGATGTATTCGGCCTTGACCTCATCGAGGGATTTGCGCTCCTTCACTCCCCTTCGAATCAGATCGGTCGTCCCCTCTCTCAGGTTCCGCGGCAGATCTGATGGAACGAGGTACTCCTGTTCCGCCATGATCACCGCCCTTTCGATGGCGTTTTCCAGTTCCCTTACGTTTCCGGGCCAAGGGTATTCCATGAGGAGGTTCATGGCTTCTTTCGATATCCCCTTGATCTGCTTACCTGTCTCCTTGTTGTAGAGATCGACAAAATGATACGCCAAGAGAGGGATATCCTCTTTGCGGTCCTTCAAGTCGGGAAGAAAGATGGGAAAGACGTGGAGCCGGTAGAAAAGATCTTCCCGGAATCTTCCGGCCTTCATGTTGGCCTCGAGGTCTTCGTTCGTCGCTGCGATCACCCGCACATCGACCTTCTGCCTTTCTGAGCTTCCGACCCTCATGACCTCCTTCTCCTGGAGGACCCGAAGGAGTTTCACTTGGGCTGAGGGAAGAAGGGTGGAGATTTCATCCAAAAAGATCGTCCCTCCATGGGCCTCCTCGAAAAGGCCTCGCTTGGCCTGGATAGCGCCCGTGAAAGCACCTTTCGTATGGCCGAAAAGCTCGCTTTCGATCAAGGTCTCAGGAATCGCCCCACAGTTGAAGGGAATAAAAGGGCCCTGACTCCTTGGGCTGTTGTAATGAATGGCCTTGGCCACGAGCTCTTTGCCTGTCCCGCTTCCTCCGTAGATGATCACGGTGCTGTTGCTCGGAGAAACCTTCTCAATGAGGGAGAAGACTTCCTGCATCTTCTTGCTCTTACCGATGATGTTGGCGAATTCGAACCGCTTTCGCACCTCCATTCGAAGGAGGCGGTTCTCTCGGGTCAAGAGATTCTCTTTCTGTGCCTTGGCGATGTGGATCAGAAGCTCGTTGAATTCCACGGGCTTTGTGATGTAATCGACAGCACCCATCTTCACCGCCTCGACTGCGGTTTCAATCGATCCATGGGCTGTCATCATCATGACCATCGTATCGGTTGCCATCTCTTTGATCTTTCGGAGAAGCTCGATCCCGTTCATCTCGGGCATGACGAGATCGGTGAGGACGAGATCAAAAACCTCCTTCTCCATCTTTTCCAGGGCCTCAGCGCCATCTCGAGCGACCTCCACCGCGTAGCCCCCAAGCTGGGTCAACCCCCTTCTGAGCAGTTCCCGGATGGGCGCTTCGTCGTCAACCACCAGGATCTTCATCGAGTCCATGTCCGTCCTCTCGCCGCCTTTGGGAAAATTAAGGGTGAGGGAAACTCCACATATTCTTGATTAGCCTATTATTATCAAAAAATGGCTCATGAATCAACAGGATTCTGGACGTCCAATCCCGATTTAGAAACCTTTGGAAACCGAAAGCCTATTCCCATCCAGTGGTGGCGAGGACCTACAACGTATGTGGCAATCTCGTTGTAAAAAGCGAAACCTGAAAAGGCAAGATTGTTTCGGTTCCATCGCAATGACAATTTCTAAATCGAAATTTGGTTGGGGCGGAGGGGTTGACTGTTTGCGGATTTACGATAAAATTAGGGAAAAGGGCCGAGGTGAATCCACCTCGGTACATTCTTTCGGAGAAGGAGGTCTTTTTGGAGGATCGGATACTCATTGTCGATGATGAAGCGCGAATCTGTGAGGTGATGGAACGAAGGCTCACCCTCGAAAGCTACTCGTGCACGGTCGCATCCAATGGAAAAGAAGCCCTGAGTCAATTCTACAAGGACACGTTTTCCCTCATTATCTCCGATATCCGGATGCCCGAGATGGACGGCATTGAACTTCTTAAGAAGGTCAAGGCCGTTAACCCGAAGATGATGATGATCATGGTGACCGCCTATGCTGAGCTTGAGCTCGCGGTGGAGGCCATGCGCCTCGGCGCCTACGACTTTCTAACGAAACCGGTCGATTTGGAAATCGTTGTTCTCAGCGTCAAGAAGGCCTTGGAAAAGAAGCGGCTCGAAGAGGAAATCGAGGCTTATCACGCAAACCTCGAGCGCTTGGTCGAAGAGAGAACGCTCAAGCTTCAGCAAGCCTATCGGGTTCTGAAAAGAGCCCACCTCGATTCGGTCAAGGTTCTCGTGGAGGCGATCGACGCCAAGGACCCATATACGCGAGGCCATTCGGACCGGGTGAGGAAGATGAGCCTGAAAATTGCGGCCCATATGGGTTTTTCCGAGGGCCGCTTGGAGAAGCTCGAATACGGAGCCCTTCTCCACGACATCGGTAAGATCGGGATTAAGGATGAAATTCTCCAGAAACAGGGAGCCCTCGATCCCGAAGAATATCAGGTGATCCAAACCCACCCCCTTATCGGTGTGAAAATCGTGGAGGGGGTCGATTTCTTCAAGACCATTATTCCAACGATCCGCCACCATCACGAGCATTTTGACGGGAACGGTTATCCCGATGGGTTGTCGGGCGAGGCCATTCCCCTTGACGCGAGAATCATTGCTGTCCCGGATGCTTTCGATGCCATGACCAGTGCAAGGCCTCACCAGAAAACCCTGGTCCTTGAGGAAGTTCTCAGGGAGCTCGAATCCTGTAGAGGTACCCAGTTCGCGCCCGAGATTCTCGAAATCTTCTTGCGAGAGAAAATTTACCGATTATGAGGAATGTCCCTTCCACGCGAAGGGGTTCACGCGGATCCATTCCTCGTTTTCCTTTCGTGATGGGATGCGATGCCGGCCAATCTGACTCCTCAGTATCTCGATGCAGAGCTGAAATTCAAACAGGCCAAGACGCCTTCGGAAAAGATCAAGGCCCTCGAAGTGATGATGGCGGTGATCCCCAAACACAAGGGGACAGAAAAACTTCGGGCCCAACTCAAGAGCCGAATGGCCAAGCTGAAGGAGGAGCTCCAGAGGCGACCCACCCTGAGCAAGGCGGAACAGGCCTATAACGTGAAGAAGGAAGGCGCGGCACAGGTCGTTCTGGTCGGCCTTCCCAATTCGGGGAAATCGACGCTCCTGGTCCAGCTTACCCACGCCCCGTCCGAGGTGGGAGAGTACCCTTTCACCACCCAAAGGCCTATTCCAGGGATGATGGAATTCGAGAACCTGAAGATCCAACTTGTCGATACCCCTCCCATTCAGCTCGACCATGTGGAACCGGGCTTTCCGAATCTGGTCCGAAATGCCGATGCCCTCCTGCTGGTGGTGGATCTCCTCGATGATCCCGTTTTCCAGGCGGAGATCCTGCTGGAGGAGCTCGATCGGATGAAGACGAAGGTGGAAGGCTTCGAGCCGATCGGAGAACTTCCCGAAGGCTTTACGGTCAAGAAAGGGCTCTGGGTCGGCAACAAATGCGATTCGAGGGAGGGCCTGGAGGGTTACCGAAGCCTTGAAGGCCGTTTCAAGACGCTCTATCCCATGTTGCCCATTTCGGCCAAGGAAGCGATGAACCTCGAGGCCCTCAAGAGAGACCTCTATCCCCTTCTGGGGATCGTAAGGGTCTATACCAAGGCTCCGGGAAAGGAGCCCGATCTGACCGAACCGGTCGTCCTCAAGAAGAATAGCACCATCGAAGACGTGGCCCTTTCGGTCCACAAGGACTTCGCAGCCAAGCTTCGCTATGCCAGGGTCTGGGGCTCGGGAAAATTCGGGGGTCAGATGGTAAAACGGGACTATCGGGTTAGCGAGGGGGACGTGATTGAGTTACATATTTGAGCGAAGGGGGATATTCCTTCCGATCGAGGAAGCCCTGGTATTCTGACTGGGGGAGTTGACCATGCTCACTCGAAGACGTTTTCTTCAAGAACTGATGGGTTTGCCCCTCCTCCCCTTTCTCGTTGGGCCCGAGAAGAGGGCCGAGGCGGCTCTTGCCCTTCCCCAAGGAGAGGAGAAGACCTCTTCGATCGGCGAGTTCTTCGATGGAGAGGAGCTTTCCTACGAGATCGGCTTTTGGGTTTTCAAACGAGCGGCCGTTGGAAAACTGACCTTTCAGCCCGGAGAGAAAAGGGGGCAATACGTGTCGACCCTTCGGGCAGAAACCCTTGGCGTGGTGGGCTGGGTTTCCCGTTACCGGGTCGATACCTATCGAGCCACGATGGAAGAGGTCGAGGGAGGGAAGAGGCTGCGGAGCCTCTCCTTTGAAGAGAATGTGAAGATCGGCGACAAGACGAGGAAGTGGTTTCACGAGTTCGACTACGAGAGAAGGAGATGGGTTCGAACCCGGAAGAAAGAGAGGGGAAAGATACAGCGCTACGAAGAGCCCATCCCACCCGGTATGGTTTACGATGACTTCTTGACAGCCTCCTACAATTTCCGCTACGGGGTCTACGGACCCGTCGAGAGGGGGCGGCGATATGTGATCCCAACCTTTCCCCGAAAGGGCTCGTCGGCCTACGAGGTGACCGTTGCCAGAGAGGAGGAAGAAAGGAAAAGAAGAGGTTCGCAACGGCCGGAGGATGGAAAGGAATTTTTGGTCAAGCTTTTCTTGGACCCGGAGGTGACCCACTCCCAGGATGGAACGATCGAGGGTTGGCTCTCAAAGGGGTTTCTTCCCACCGAAGGGACGATCAAGAACGTTATCCTCTTCGGTGACGTAAGGGGGGTGCTGACCAAGGCCATCCGAAAGTCGGCCTAAACGAAGAGGTGATTGTTGACCATGGATACCCATTCTCGATTCTTTCGAGTGCCCCGGGAGGAGATTGCCTACCTGAAATGCATCATCGAATCGTACGAAGGCATGGCTGTCCTTCGGACCCGCGACCCTCAGGAGGCCATCGTCGAGTTGATGATTGCTCCGGGCTGGGAAAGGGATTTTGAGGAACTCATAGAAGGCTTGCGTGAGGAGATCCTCATCGAACCGGTCGTCGGCGATGGAGAGGCTTGACGGGTCGAACCGGATGTTGCGCCTCCTTTCAGGAACTCGTTCAGAAGCGACGTCTTTTCACCGACAGCTTGTTCCGTAACCCAGACAGCGAAAGCAGCTCTTCCCCGCAGGAAGCCGCTTTAACGTGCCCCTATAGCAGCATTCCTGCCTTAAGGGGTTTCATGGGATCCTGCCGGAGGCTCTTGGATCTCCTCCAGTTTCACCTTTGAAATCCTTCTTCCCAACATCTCCAGGATCCGGATCCTTTTCCCCTCTGCTTCGACGACATCGCCCGTCTGCGGGATTTTCTGGAGAAGGGTCATGAGCAGCCCACCCAAGGTCTCATACTCCGGTGACTCGGGCAGGGAGATGTGATAGTCCTCCTTCAAGTCTCGTAAACTGATGGAAGCATCGATGAGGAAGGTCCCATCCTTAAGCTGAATCACGGGGCTCTCGACATCGTACTCATCCCGAATCTCTCCAACGATCTCTTCGATGAGATCCTCGATCGTGACCAGACCGGAGATACCGCCATACTCATCGACCACGAGGGCCATGTGAACCCTCTTCTTCTGCATCTCGCGAAGGAGAAGGCTGATTTTCATCGTTTCAGGGATGAAGAAAGGGGGTTTGATGATCTTCGAAATGTCCACTTGCCCCGTCTTCGCCACAAGGGTAAGAAAGTCTTTTGCGTAAAGAATGCCCCGGATATCGCTCAGTTCTTTTCCGTAGACAGGATAACGGGAGAACTGTTCCTCCTCGATGAGCTTCAGAACCTCGGCCGAGGACATGGCGATCGGGATCGTCACCATCTGGGTCGCAGGAACCATGACCTCTCTCACCGACATATCCGTGAATTCGAAGATGCTCTGGAGGATCTTCTCCTCCGTAGGTTCGAAAACGCCGTGTTTTCCACCCTCCTGGATGAGGAGTTTAACCTCTTCCTCGGTGACATAGGCCCTTTCCGTAAAGGCCCTTCCTCCGAAGGGACGAAGGACAAGGGAGGTGCTGAAGGTGAGGACTTTGACAAAGATCGCGGCGACTTTCGAAAACGAATCGATCGGTCTGGCTGTCCAAAGGCCGATCGTTTCGGGATGGGCAAGGGCGATGGACTTCGGCACCAATTCCCCAAAGACGAGACTGAAATAGGAAATGGCCACGACCACGATGCCGATGGCAAAGGATTCCGAAGCCATTCGAACCGGACGAAGGGGAATCTCTCGCAGAGCGGGCTCAATCACCCGTACGGCAGTCGCGCCTCCCACGGCCGAGGCCAAAACGCCCACCACCGTGATGCCGATCTGGATCGTGGCCAGAAAACGATTGGGCTCCTCCTTCAGTTTCAAGAGGATCTTCGCATTTCGCTTTCCCTCCTCCGCCATCTTGCGAACGGCGCTTTTCCTGGCTGTCACGACTGCGATCTCCGTGCCGGAAAGAAACCCGTTCAAGAGGATCAGGATAGCGATCAAAAAAGCCTCAAGTAAAAGACCCTCCATGTCGATCCCTCCCCTGTTCTCGAAAAGGACGCTCCTCCGCTCCAATAAGGGAGAAGCCTATGCCGGGGCCCCTTATACGAAACCTCTTCTTTCAAATGATACAGGAAAAAGGGGCGTTTGGGTAGAGGAGGGCTCTCGAAGTCCAGTTGAACCGAAAATCCGATAAGCGGCGGATATCCAAAAGGTGAAAGCGCTTCTAAAAGCTCACCTTCTTAAGTCGTTCAACGGCCTCTCTCAGCCTCGTCTCATCCACGGTGAGCGCCATGCGAACGAAGCCCTCTCCCGCTTCACCAAAACCGTTGCCCGGTGTGACGACGATACCCGCCTTTTCAAGGAGAAGGGTGGCGAAACGAGCCGAGGTGTAGCCTCTCGGAACTTCCACCCAGAGGTAGAAGGTCGCCTTGGGACGTTCCAGGGCAAGACCGATCTCTCGAAGCCCGCTCACCATGACGTCTCTCCGTCTCTCGTAGGTCTCGATCATATTCGGCAAAGGGGTGTCGAAATGGTGGAGGGCCTCGATGCCTGCTTCCTGGATGGCCTGAAAGAGGCCCGAATCGATATTCGTCTTCACTTTTCCAAGGCCGGCGATGATCTCGGGATGGCCCACGGCAAAGCCGATCCTCCAACCGGTCATGTTGAACGTCTTGGAAAGGCTGTGAAATTCGATGCCCACGTCCTTGGCGCCCTTCACTTCGAGGAAACTGAGGGGCCGAAATCCGTCAAAGGCCATTTCCGAGTAGGCCGCATCGTGACACACGATCACGCCGTAGCGGTTGGCGAAGGCGATCACCTCTTCGTAGAAAGGCCGCTCTGCAACCGCGGCCGTAGGGTTGTTCGGGTAATTGATAAAAAGAAGCTTCGCCTTTTCCGCGACGGAGGAAGGCACTTCGGAGAGATCGGGGAGGAATCCCCGTTCCTTTCGCAGGGGCAGAAAATAGGGGATTCCCCCTGCAAACAGGGTCGCAACGTTGTAGACCGGATAGCCCGGACTGGGGACGAGCACGTAATCGCCTGGATCCACAAAGGCGAGGGGGATGTGGGCGATTCCCTCCTTGGAGCCGATCAGGGACAAGACCTCCCTCTCCGGGTCCAAGTGAACCCCAAATCTCCTCTCATACCATTGAGCAATGGCTTTTCTAAATTCGATCATGCCTTCGTAGGAGGGATAGCGGTGATTTTTCGAATCCTCGGCAGCCGCCTTTAACCTCTCAACGATTGCCTTGGGAGTGGGAAGATCCGGATCGCCCACGCCGAGATCGATCAGGTCCATTCCCTTTTGTCTCATCTCTTTTTTCTTTCTGTCGATCTCGGCGAAAAGATAAGGTGGAAGCTGTTCGATTCGCGTCGCTTTTCTGATCTCCATTTTTTCACCTTTCTCGTAGGGAATGAATTTTATATTAATAGGCTCGCAGCCCTAAATTCAAGGCCTGAAGATGTGCCACCAGGGCTCCTTGCCCTTGCCGAATTCCTCAAGGGTTTGGAGGGCCATTTCAATCCCCTGCCTTACAGGCTCTTCGGAAATCCCTGGCGCCGTAAACACATAGACGACGATATCTTTGGTCTTTTCTCCTACCCGTGTGCGGGAATCAGGACCCTGAAAGAGGGAACAGACGATCCCTGAGTCATCGCGGAGGATGATTTCGCCCTCCTTGCAATGAAGCTCCCTTCCGGAAACCCCCTCGAAGACCTCTCCCTCCTGGGCAAGGTCAAGCCTCCATGAGCCGTCAAAGCGCCCGAGGTCCTGAATCGCCATCAGAATCCCGTGCCCCGTTTCCGCCATAATATGGGTATCGATGTAAAGGTTGACAATAGGAAACCCCATGTCGATCACTTTCTTCAGATGACCAGGGAGGGGACAGAGGTAGCCCCACGCCTTGAAGAATTGATCGTAAAGGTTGATCCGTTGCTCCACCAGGCTCAGGTTGGCCTTTCTTCGTATCTTGCGAAGGAACTCCCTCTTGTAAAGCTTGAAAGCCTCGCTTCTCTCGAAGTATGTGCAGTCTTGAATCGTTCCAATGCCGAAGCTCATCTCGGAAAATTCTTGGCGGTAGGCATCGGTGATGGTCAAAGAAACCTCTTTTTTCCCCATTCCTTCCTCCCCTTCTCAATCCATTGTTGAGGTCTCCCATGGATTGAGATACCCGAGCTTTTCTCCCTCTCGCCCAATCGATGGCAAAGGCCTCGGTCCTTTCCCTATCGTTTAGCAGCAATCGGAGCGAGTGTCAAGCTTGGTTTCGAAGGGAAGTTGAAATGGGATAGGAACCCATTTATACTTGATGACACCGAAGGGGCGAAAAGAAAAACGTCCGAGAGTTTGGAAGGAGGATGGCGATGAATACGAAACGGTGGGTAGTGCTGACGATGCTTTTTGGAAGTCTCTTCTTCAACCAAGGGGTTTTTGCCGAGGAGTGGCCCCTTGCCATCCTTTGGCCTCCCAGCAACTTCGCCACTCAAGGCGCAATGGAGTTTGCAAAGCTCGTCAAGGAGCGAACGGATGGAAAGCTGACGATCGTCGTTCATCCTGGGGGAGCCCTTGGCTACAAGGGGCCTGATATGCTCCGGGTAGTCAAGGACGGATTGGTCCCCATTGGCGAGATGCTTCTGGGCTATGTGGCTGGAGCCGAACCCCTTTTCGACCTGAGCACGATGCCTTTCCTCGTGGCCGATTTCAAAGAGGCCAAAGCCCTGGGCACCCTTTCCAGACCTACGATGGAGAGAATTTTCACGAAATGGAACCAAAAACTCCTCTACTGGCACTTCTGGCCTGGCGCAGGAATTTATACGAAGAAGCCCGTCTCGTCCATCGAGGACCTCAAAGATCTGAAGATCCGCACCTTCAACGCCGAATCGACGGAGTGGGTGAAAGCGGCTGGAGCTAAGCCTGTCACATTGCCGTGGGGAGACGTCTACATGGCCCTTTTCACAGGAGGGATCGACTCTGTCCTCACGAGCACGGTGAGCGGTGTGGACGGAAAGTTTTGGGAGGTCACCCCCCACTTCGCACCTCTGGGATTCACTTTTGGCTATAGCGCCGTGACGGTCAACCTCAATGCCTGGAAGAAGCTGCCTGATTCCATTAAAAACGTCCTGATCGAGACCGCAAAGGAGATCGAAGCGAAACAAGAAGAGAAGGCGATCGCTTCCGATCAGACCGCAACCGCCGAATTGATCAAAAGAGGGATCAAGGTGAGCGAGGTTTCCCCTGCTTTTCGAAAACAGTGTGTGGCCCTTTCCGAGCCGATTTGGGCCAATTGGGTGAAGAGGGCAGGCCCAGAGGGAGAAACGCTTCTCAAGGAAGTGAGGAAGATAACCAAGCGATAGGAGACCTGGAGGTCTGGGAGAAGGTGAACGGATGAGATTGCTTCGATGGATTGAGAAGCTGAGTGCGATCGGAGGAGGGATCGCAAGCCTTTCCATTTTGTTGATGGCCGGCCTCATCCTAACGGAGATCCTCACCCGATCGGTTTTCGGAGTCTCCACGCTGATCGCTGAAGAGTATGGGGCTTACCTCCTCGTCTTGTTCGCCTCATTGGCTTTGGCTTCCACACTCCAGGCTGAAGGGCATATCCGGGTCGACCTTCTCCTCTCAAAGCTGTCCAAGGGGAAGAAGCGGATCGTCAACATGATCTCTTCCGCGATCGGTTTCGTTGTTTTCCTCTTCATGAGCTATCAGGCTTGGAACCATTTCTACGGCTCGTGGACAAGCCAAGAGACCTCCATGTATTCATCGAAGACGCCCCTCTGGTTGCCACAGCTTCCTCTGTTTATCGGTTGTGTGCTGATGACCCTTCAGTTCCTTTGTCTGATCGCAAACCAATACAGGTCCTATACGAGAAGGGAGACCGAAGAGGGATCGGCATAGGGGAAAGGGACAGGGATGGAGGGGTCTTGGCTACCAGCCATCATTCTGATGGCGCTCTTTTTCCTTCTATTGGTTTTCGGTCTCTGGATCGGGGTCGCCCTCATCCTGGTGGGGTGGATCGGGCTTCACTTCTTCACCACAGTGCCTGCCGGAAAGATTTTGGGGGTGAGCCTCTGGAACACGCTCAATAATTGGCCCCTGACATGTCTGCCTCTCTTCATCTTCATGGGGGAGGTCCTTTCCCGTGGCCGATTGGCCGAGCAGCTCTTCTCGGGCCTTGCCCCTTGGGTTTGCCGCCTCCCCGGAAGGCTGCTCCATGTCAACGTGCTTGGCTGTGCCCTCTTTGCCGCCATCAGTGGCTCAAGCGCAGCGACCTGTGCCACGATCGGGAAGATCACCCTTCCCGAGTTCAAAAGGCTCAACTACAACGAGGAGCTCTCCATCGGCTCGATCGCCGGTTCCGGAACCCTCGGCTTCATGATCCCTCCAAGCATCGTCATGATCATCTATGGTGTCTTGGCAGACGTTTCTATCGGAAAGCTTTTCATGGCCGGCATCATTCCAGGATTCCTCATGGCTGCTATCTTCATGGGCTACATCCTCATTCGAGGTTTTTTAAACCCCTCTCTTACGCCGACCCCCGCAAGCTACACGTGGAGAGACCGTTATCGGGCCCTTCCCCAGTTGTTGCCTATTTTGCTGTTGATCGGAGTCGTTTTGGGAACGATTTATGCGGGTGTGGCCACACCGACGGAGGCCGCTGCCATCGGGGTCGTTGGAGCCCTCCTTCTGGCCGCTTTCACGAAAACCCTTGGTTGGGAGATGCTAAAAGGGGCTCTCAAGGGCTCCACCGTGACGAGTTGTATGATGTGTCTCATCGTGATGGGCGCAACCTACTTTTCTACCGCCATGAGTTACTTGGGGATTCCTCAACGGTCCGTGGCAGCAGTGGCTCAGTTGGGCTTACCGCCTTACGCCGTCATCGGTGCCCTCTCCCTTTTGTACCTGATTCTGGGTTGCTTGATGGACAGCGGCTCAATGATCGTCATCACCCTACCTTTTGCCATTCCCATCATAAAATTGGCAGGGTTCGATCTCGTCTGGTTTGGGATCTATCTCGTGATCATGTCGGAATTGGGGCAGATCACGCCTCCGGTGGGGTTCAACCTCTTCGTTCTGCAAAACGTGACAAAAAAGCCTATCGGCTACGTCACCCGGGTTACAATACCCTTTATGCTCCTGCTCTTGCTCTCGGCGCTCATCATCACGCTCGTCCCAGACCTCCCGCTCTGGCTTCCCAACCAGATGATCACCCGTTGAGGTGTCGGGTATTTGAAATTGAAAAGAGAAAGGAGAACGTCATGAAGGTTACTTTTTTGGGACATGCAGGCTTTATCTTTGATTCGGGGATCAGGGTCGTGATCGATCCGTTTCTCACTGGAAACCCCATGGCTGGCATGGAGGTTTCAGCTATCGAAAGGGCCGATATCGTTCTTGTCACCCATGCCCATCCAGACCATCTGGGTGATGCCTACGCGATCGTAAAGAAAACAGGGGCCACGCTGGTCAGCACCCACGACGTGGCCGTAAGCGGTGAGGTCCAGGGCGAGGGGATGAACTTCGGTGGGACAATGACGGTTCGCGGAATTCCTATCACGATGGTGAAGGCCGACCATGCCGTGGGGCTTAGTGACGCCGCAGGGTTTGTCTGGGTCCAGGAAGGTAAGGTCATCTACCATATGGGCGATACGAGCCTCTTTTCAGACCTCAAGCTCATTGGAGAGCTTTACAAACCGGATCTCCTGCTTGTCCCCATTGGTGACCGTTACACGATGAACCCCCAAACTGCTTCCATGGCCACTTCTTGGATCAAACCCAAAGTGGCGGTCCCGATGCACTACAAGACCTTTCCTTTTCTTGTTCAGGATCCGGCTATTTTCAAAGACCTCTGCGAGAGGTCCGGTGAGACAAGGGTGATGATTCTGCAACCGGGCCAATCGATCGAGTTTTGAGCAAAACCATGGCGGAGAAAAAACCGAAGGTTAAGATTCGGCAAGGGAGAGACGAGGCCTCTCTCACGAGAGATCTTCTTTGGGACGTGGTCGCGAAGGACTACAAAGGCCTATCGGTTCTCGTCAAGCCCAATATAGGTTTCCTGGGCTCCCCGGGCAGCGGAGTGATCACCCACTGCGAGGTCGTGCGAGGGGTGGTCCGCTTTTTGAAAGACGCAGGAGCCAAACCTTTCATCGGCGATAGCTGTATCTTTGGGGTCAAGGCAGAAGAAGCCTTCGAGCGCTCGGGCGTTGCGAGGGTCGCCGAGGAGGAGGGTGTCGAGCTCGTGGACCTCGACAGGGGCGAAGCGGTTCCTTTCGAGGTCCCCAACCCTATGGCCGTCGAAAGGCTCAAGGTTTCTTCTTACGCAGCCCAAGCCGATCGGATTGTCTCGGTACCGGTGATGAAGACCCACATGCACGCTGTGGCCTCTCTAAGCCTCAAGAACATGAAGGGTTGCCTCCATCAGCGGGAGAAGATCCGTTTCCACCATCTGCCCGAGCGGGACCGCTTTCAACCCTGGCACGGTCAGAAGACCCTCGATCGGGCCATTGCCGACCTGGCAAGCGTCCTTTACCCCGATCTGGCGGTCGTCGATGGGATAGTCGCCATGGAGGGGCTGGGCCCCAGCCTTGGGGAACCGAAACCTCTGGGGTTGGTCCTTGCAAGCGAGGATCCCATTGCGGCCGATATGGCAGCCCTTTTCCTGATGGGTTTTGAGACAAGAGAGCTCCCCCATCTGGTCCTCTCGATGATCAAGCGCGGTTGCCCTGAGCGAACCTTGGACGATCTCGATTTCGATCGAGAGCGCTTTACCGCCCTCCGTTCTCCTTTCAAGCGGGCGATCCCCGAGGATATCTCCGCCCAGTTCCCCCAGTTTCTCGTCACCTTTGGCGAAAGCTGCAGCGCTTGTGACGCCACGGTGATGGCCTTTCTCGACAGATACGGCGTGAGATACGTGGACCAAGAGAAAACCCAGATCGTTGTTGGAAAGTATGTCGATCCCCAGAGGCTTCAAACGAGGCGGTGCATCCTTCTTGGAAACTGTACGGCAAAGCTCAAAGGGTTGGGCCTTTTCATCGAGGGCTGCCCTCCCGTGCCTTCGGATCTGCTGAAGACCCTCGAAGCCCTCGGCTGAATGGGAAAGCGCCATCCCCGCGCGGAAATTTGTGGGGATGAGCGGATTTCCGAAGCGTTAGGGTGGGGGGCATACCTTCTTGGGACTATCGAATGATCTTGTCGGCTTGCTTGAGGATGGAAGGAGAGATGATGGCGCCCTGGGCCCGGGCAGCTTTCTCATTGACTACCAGCATGAGCCTATCCCCGACCTCCCACGGAATGGTTCCGGGCGGTTCACCATTGAGAATCCGGACGGCTTTTTTCCCGGCTGCATAGCCGATTTGAAAATAGTCAAATCCATATGCGGCCATCGCCCCTTTTGCCACACTTCTCACATCGCCGCCGAAGAGAGGGATCTTCTTTTCGTTACAGACTTTGACGATTATATCGAGGGCATGGAGGACTGTTGTGTCAAAGGGGAGGGTAAGGACTTGAATCCTCGATGCAAGGCGATAGACCACCGAGGCGGCTTCCGAACGGTTTGAGAGCGTTCCTTCGATCAGCTCCATATCTAGCCTTTTTGTCGCTTCGCGGAGCTCCTCAATATAAGGAAGCGACTGGATATCTCCTGGGTTATAAAGGGTTCCCCACCTCTTCGCCTTCGGGAAAAACCTCGAATACATTTGGAGCTGTCGAAACACTGGCCACCGGTCGCTCACTCCGGTCACATTCGTTCCGGAGTTCGAGCCGGGGAGGCTCTTGCTGGGAACGATGTTGCTTGCGACGGGGTTTGTGACGGAGGAGAAGACCACGGGAATCGTCTGGACGACCATGGCAACGGCCTGCGACGCGGGCGTAGCAACGGCGTGGATAAGAGCTACCTTCTCCCGGAGGAACCTCTCAGCGATGTCGCGGGCGATTTTCTTATCCCCTTTTGCATCTCGGCGATCGTAGATCACCCGGGCTCCTTCTCGAAACCCTCCATCTGCAAGGGCCTTTTCAAACCCCTTCTGATCCGCCGCAAAGTCCGGGCTCGATTGGGTTTGAATCACGCCGATTTTGATCAAAGGGGCGCGGGTTCCCTTTTCCTGACTCAAACCAAGAAGAGGACACGAAACCCAGAGGAACAGGAAGAGAAGAACGGGCTTTCCCCATGTCTTCCAGGCCGCAAGCTTTCCCTTTCGTTCCATCTTTTCGAAGCCCCGTTTGTGGAAAAACCCTAATGTTGCAGAACCCTGCTCTCCAATGCAACTGACGGGAAAAGTTATCATGTTTGTACGTGTCTGTCAATTCCCGGAGGGATTTTGTCTAAGCCCTTCTTGCGAAACGGCGATCGGTTGAGCTACGCTTAACCGAAATGATCCGCCTCTACATCGTCATCCCGATTGGAATCCTGGCCATCTCGACCGCCTCCATCTTTGTGAAGCTTTGCGATGCGCCGGCCCTGGTCATCTCGGCCTATCGAGTGGTGGTAGCCTCGCTCGTGATTCTCCCTGTTGTGGCCTATCGAAAGCTTTGGAAGGAGTGGGATAGAAAGGATCTCAAGTGGTTTCTCCTCTCAGGAACCTTTCTCAGCCTCCACTTTGCTTCATGGATCGCTTCGTTGAAGTACACTTCCGTTGCCAGTTCGGTCATTCTCGTCAACTCTCACCCGCTCTTCGTCGGAGTCGGAGCCTGGCTCTTTCTCGGTGAAAAACCCGGGCTTCGTCTCCTCGCGGGCCTCTGCCTTTCCTTCGCCGGCAGTGCCCTGATTGGTTTTGGCGACATGAACCTTTCAGGAAACGCCTTTTTAGGAGACGGCCTAGCGATCCTCGGCGCCCTAACCGCCTCGGGATACCTTCTGGTAGGAAGGCTTATGCGAAAAGAGGGCGATGTGCTCTCTTACGTTTTTCCCGTCTATGCGTGGGCGGGCATTGTCCTGATTGCCCTTTGTCTCGCGTTTGGAAAGCCTCTTTGGGGTTATTCGCGGACAACCTATCTTTACCTCCTTCTTCTCGGCCTTGTGCCTCAATTGATCGGCCATACGACCTTCAACTGGGCCCTAAAGTACCTTCGGACATCCATGGTGGCCATATTGATCCTGGGAGAACCTGTGGGTTCGACGATCCTGGCCTACTTTTTGCTCGAAGAAGCTTTGACCTTCTGGAAGGTTGCGGGAGGGATTGGGATCTTCGTAGGAATTGTGACCGCCCTGAAAACAAAGGATTAGGGAGGATCGGAAGGTGTTGGAGTCTCTTGCCTGATGTCGAAAAATCCCTGAGCTCCCCAATGGAACGGGGGTCTTGAATGTTTAGGGAGAATCGAATAGACTTTAAAGGCGAAGGGAGGGTTTCCCCGGATCTTTCTGCGGAGATTTCTTATGAACGCTCGATGGGCGGGAAACAAAGCCCAGACTTACCTGTTGTTCCTTTTTGTCATCTTGGCTCTCGGCCTTACCGCCACAGGATATTTTCACTATCAACAGCATCGGGATTATGTGTTGGGCCAAAAGGAGCAGGAGATTCTTGCGATCGCGAACCTCAAACTTGGTCAAATCCTCAATTACCGTGAGGAGCGCTTGGGTGACGCAGAAGCCCTCTTTTCCAACCCCCTCGTGGTGCGACCGATTCGGGAGTGGCTTCGGGAAGGAAAGGATGGGAGACAAAGGGAGGAGATCCTCGGCTACCTGGAGTC
>Ga0123519_10004671_pt1 | contig 22040 bp, 22 predicted proteins | sample YelNatPaOPRAMG02_FD_87396 | JGI IMG/M metagenome (GOLD analysis project Ga0123519, IMG submission 87396) | Hot spring microbial communities from Yellowstone National Park - Yellowstone National Park OP-RAMG-02 (version 2) | ecosystem: Environmental > Aquatic > Thermal springs > Hot (42-90C) ...
GTTCGGATGTTTCACCAGTCAATGAGTATCCCGCAGCACGCTGAACGAAGTCGATTAAATCGGAATCACCGCCGAAAACCTCCGACAAAAAACGTTCCCAAACTGGCGCATTAGCGTCAGGGTGGTTGGAAACCGATCTCTGGATGGTTGGAAGCTTGTTTCGAGGCTGACTTTGCCCACTGGTAGCTGCGACTTCAGTCGCCAGGCGCTCGCTTGCGAATATAGTGCAAGTATGCGTACCATAGAAGTGTGGGAATCGATCTGAGGCAAAAGACAAAGGCAAGATTAGACCGAGAAACCAGCAGTGTTTCCGTCAACACAGGAGCATCGGTCAGGTTTGCTCTTGCCTTTCCTAACATCTATTCTCTGGGGATGGCGTCGCTTGGGTTCCAGCTTGTTTATCAAATGTTGAACGAGCTGCCCAAGTCCTGTTGCGAGCGCGTGTTCCTGCCCGACCCGCCGGACCTTAAAGAGCACGAGCGAACATCGACAGAACTGTTCACCCTCGAAACTCAAACTCCGCTGGCCGAATTCGATGTGATCGCATTCTCTATCCCGTTCGAATTAGACTACGTAAACGTGCTTCGAATGTTGCGACTTTCTAACCTACCCATCCGCAGCATCGAGCGCGATGAACGCCATCCTATAGTGATTGCTGGCGGCCCGTGCGCGACTTTTAATCCGGAACCGCTGGCCGACTTTGTTGACGCATTCGTTATAGGCGAAGCGGAACCGGTCCTGCCGTTGCTTGTTGAAACCCTGGAGACGAATCTTGGTGCAAGCCGAGATGATGTTCTCGCGGCGCTTTCTCAATTGCCAAGCGTATACGTCCCGCGATTCTACCGACCGGTATACGATTCCGAAGGACAATTGCTTAGGATTGATGTCTTGCCGCCGGCTCCGTCCAAAGTAAAACGGGCAATCGCACATGATCTATCCGTTGGACCGTCTTCATCGGCGATCAAGACGCCAGAAGCTGAATTTGGAGAGATCGAACTGGTAGAAACAGCACGCGGGTGCGGCTGGAGGTGCAGATTTTGCCTCGCAGGACACATCACCAGACCGCCAAGGCCGAGAGAACTACCCCGCGTAAAAAGCAAGCAGCGAATCGGTCTTGTAGGTGCGGCTGTTTTCGACCATCCGCAAGCGGTCGACATGTGCCGAAGCATAGTTGATGTTGGGAACGAATTCACTGTCTCTTCGGTTAGGTTAGAGACAATCACCCGCGAAATCGCCGAGTTGATGTCAAAGGGTGGACAAAAGACACTGACCATTGCTCCAGAGGCAGGAACCCAGCGTTTGCGCCGTGTTATTAACAAAGCTGCTACGGATGATGAATTGTTCGCAGCCGTATCGACCGCCAGGGATGCCGGTATAGCAAGAGTTAAGTTGTATTATATGATCGGGTTGCCCACAGAGACTGACGAAGATTCGGACGCTATTGCAGACCTATCACTAAGACTTGTGCGCGAGTTCCCCTCGGTTGCATTTCAAGTCTCAGTAAGCTGCTTCGTGCCCAAGCCTTGGACTCCGTTTCAGTGGCATCCGATGGAGAGAGAAGACATTTTGAAGAGGCGATACGCATCCTTGCAGAAGCGGCTGTCGGGCATTCGAAACCTGAAGTTCAGCGGCGAGAGCCCGAGGCTTGCACTGGTGCAAGGTCTGCTTGCCCGTGGCGACAGAATGGTGGGCCGTGTGGTCGCCGATGCCCTGGAGCAAGGCGGTTATGGCCGTGCAATCAGAAATGTCGATTTGAGCTATTATTTGCACCGACCTAGGGAGCGAGAAGAATTGCTGCCTTGGGATCATATCGACATGGGAATTTATAAGGACTACCTCTGGCGTGAGTATCGCAAGGGCCTCGATGAAGTGACAACCGGTAGATGCAATGTTGGGCGGTGTCGAGAATGCGGAGCGTGTGAGTAGCGGCATGAGAATTCCGAATTGGTATAGAATCGAAAAGAACGGCATCAGGTTCTACCAAGCGTGGAATCTGCAAGAGACTGGTCTTGTAACGCATGGCTTCAGTGCACGCGTTGGGGGAGTTAGCCCCGAACCCTATGCCAGTTTGAACCTGGGACTGGGAACTAAAGATGATCCGTCGAACGTCCTTGCTAACCGACGCGCGTATGCATCAGTTCTTGGCGTTGATGCGGAACGGATCATCGTGCCTCAACAATCACACGGAAATCGGGTTATGCGGGTTGGCATATCAGATGCAGGTCGAGGCGCACTAAGCTACGCGAGCGGTATCCCGGATACAGATGCGCTTATTACTAACGAGCCGGGAGTCACGCTGGCGCTGCACTTTGCCGATTGCGTGTGTGTGCTCTTGCTTGATCCGGTTAGAAAGGCAATAGGTGTTGTGCATGCGGGATGGAGAGGAACTGTCGCCGGTGTCGTGACTGAGACTCTGACGGCTATGTCGCATGAGTTTGATACTCGGCTTGAAGAAGTGATTGCGGCAATCGGTCCTGCAATCGGTCGGCATTGTTACGACGTGAACGCGGATGTGGCAGAGGCATTCTTTAAAGCGTTTCCGCACGACGAGAGAGTAATGAGCTTCTACTCGTCTGTTGGGAAGTGGCGAGTGGACCTCAAGACGGCAAACCTCATATTGTTGTTAAACGCGGGAGTTAAGCAAGAGAACATAGCCGTGAGCGAAGATTGCACGTGTTGCAACGATGAAGACTTTTTCAGCCATCGAAGGGACGGCACAACAGGTAGAATGGGCGGCTGGATGGCGCTTCTGCCGTTTTCATAATGGTCGATTTTATTTATGTCTATGGACTTGACGAAGAAGGAGAACTGAGGGATACTGTCCAAACAGTTGACGGTCGGCAGCCAACGGATTGCGCGCCGTGTTTTGAACGAATAAGCAATGTCCGATATCTGTGAGAATCTGCAGGCGATCAGAAGGCGCATTGACGCTGCGGCTCGGAAGACGGGGCGCACTGAGGGAGATATTGTCTTGGTGGTTGTCACCAAGACTCGGAGCGTTGCAGAAATCAGAGAAGCCATGGCTTGCGGAGCCACAGACATTGGCGAAAACTACGTCCAGGAGGCGGAAGCAAAGTATAGCGAGATAGGCAACGGCCTGAAGTGGCACATGATAGGTCACCTGCAGCGCAATAAGGTGAAGCACGCGGTCGAGTTCTTTGATATGATCCAAAGCGTTGACAGCGAAGAACTTGCGCGAGAAATTGGCAGGCGCGCCGAGGCAATAGGCCGTTGCATGGACGTGCTAGTCGAGGTGAAAATATCGAGCGAGCCGACGAAATTCGGCGTGGATTGCGACGAAGCACTAAGACTTGCCGACAGAATATCGGACATCTCAGGAATTAGAGTTTGCGGGCTGATGGGAATGGCGCCTATAGTGTCGGACCCGGAAGCTGCCAGACCTTACTTTGCCAGGCTGAAGCAAATATGGGACAAGCTGCCACAAGAGCAGCGGCTATATCTCTCTATGGGGATGACCCAGGACTTCGAAGTAGCAATTGAGGAGGGGTCGAATATGGTGCGGATCGGCACGGCCATATTCGGTCCGAGAGATACGAGCCATCCCACAAGCTAGCCAGCAATCCAAACTCAGACAAAAAACAAAAAATGGTGCGCTAAAGTCGAGGACTTAGGAGTGACGCCCAGCACCCAACCATGACTGGCGCCGAAACCTGTTAATGGGAGGGTCGAATAGCGTGAAAGTTGCACCACAGGAAAACTACGAAGAACAGCCCAGAGGCTTTTGGAGTCGTTTGAAAGAAAAGCTTGGATGGGGCTACTACGATGACGAAGAAGAAGTCGACTACGTAGAAGAAACAGGTGGAAGAAGGCGAGCTTCGCTAATTCGAGTTCGCCAGTCGAGAATGAACCACGTTTCGATATGGATGTCGGTTCGGACTTTCGAAAACGCCCTTCAGGCTGCCGATGGGCTCAAACAGGGTCATCAGCAAATAGTAAACCTGGAGAAAGCTGCTCCGGAAATCTGCACAAGAGTGATCGATTTTCTGAGCGGCGTTGTTTATGCTCTGGACGGATTCGTAGAAAAGGCGGGCGAAAAAGTCTATTTGTTCACACCTTGCAACTACGTGATTGAGGTCGAAAACGGCGAGGAGCGCAAGGTTCAGAGCCCGTTCTATGAGAACTGAGAAAGAGAACCCAGCGTAAGTTTTCGACGTTGGGTTCTCACGTTTTTCGACATAGGAGATAACCATGGAAAACATCGGGCGTCTGGCGGTGATAGGGTCGGGGGCTATGGGCACGGCGTTCGCCGGTGGCGTGATCTCGGCAGGGCTGTTTAGTCCGGAGGACGTTATAATGGCGGATGTCGACGATGCAAAGCTCCAAGCTATCGCGTCGAACCTCCACGTAGCGACGACATCCGATAACTCTGCGGCAGCACGCGAGGCAGACGTTGTCTTGATTGCCGTCAAACCACCAATGGTTAAGAATGTTTTGCGGGATATATCTGCCGCGTTGACCAGCCGCCAACTGGTTATCTCGATAGCCGCTGGGGTAAAACTGGAGACGATTGAGTCTGAGTTGCCGGCCGGGACAGCAGTCGTCAGGGCAATGCCGAATACGCCTTGTCTGATCCGCGCAGGTGCTATTGGGTTCAGTCGGGGCAAGTCGGCAACAGACGAACACGTGGCCGCAGCCAAGCGCATTTTCGAGGCGGTGGGCGTATCATTTGAGGTGCCGGAGAGCCTCTTAAACGCCGTCACTGGATTGAGCGGCAGCGGTCCGGCTTATATCTATATGCTCATCGAGGCTTTGTCCGACGGCGGCGTTCGCGTTGGGCTACCTAGGGAGACAGCAACGAAACTTGCTGCTCAGACTGTTATGGGTGCTGCCCGAATGGTTATCGATTTGGGAGAACATCCGGCGCGTCTTAAGGACCAGGTTGCAAGTCCGGGCGGCACGACTATAGCAGGCATCGAAGCTTTGGAAAGGGCGGGATTCCGCTCAGCTATAATAGAGGCAGTAAAAGCGGCTACTCAGAGAGCGGAAGAGCTCGGCTGAGATCGGCGGAGGAAGAGAATGGACCTGGTCTTTGTCGTTGTCAGGCTGGTCGGCTATGTGATACGAGTCCTTACCTGGATCATCGTTATAGACGCGATCCTCACGTGGTTTCCGCAGATCGATCGGAGACACCCCATAGTAGTTACGCTTAGAAAAATCACCGAGCCGATCTACCGCCCCATTCGTAGACTCATACCGCCACAGCGAACCGGATACATAGACCTGTCTCCATTAATTGCGATTGTGCTCTTGCAGGTCTTGTGGATGATTGTGGTTAGTCTTGCTTTTCGAAGTTAGCAGGTTGATATCTTATGGCTATAACACCGATAGACATTCTGCACACGAAGTTCAGGAGCGCGTTCAGAGGCTATAACAAGCAACAAGTAGACGAGTTCTTGCAAATGGTAAGAGAGTCGCTTGAAGAGGCTCTGAACGCGAAGGCCGAGCTTCAGCGTAAAGTCGAACACCTGGAAGCCGAGGTCAAAAGGGTTCGCGAGATCGAGTCTGCGATGACGAACGCGCTTACACTCGCCCAGAGAACTGCAGATGAGCTTCGAACCACCGCACACAGGCAAGCGGAGATGATTCTGCGCGAGGCCGAACAAGAGCGCGTTAGAATGACAGTCGATGCTCAAAGAGATTCCGAGAAGCTAAGAAGCGAAATAGCCATTCTGCAGGCTGCAAAGGACCGGTTTGAAGCCGAGTTTCGGGCTATGCTCACTGCTTACCTCGAGTGGCTCGATAGAGGCTTGCCAACCGAAGTCGTTGCTCAAGATAATCAGCAGGTTGTAGATAGCCAGGGAGATAAAACAAACAACGAGCAGCAGTCCCCTGATTCCGTCGCGGCTGTAAGAGAAGATATCCGTGAGGGAGGAATCGCATCATCTTCCACAGCAACTGAAAGCCAACGCGAGGGGGAATCCTGAGAGCTGATGGAAGGTTCTGCCGAAACCGAGCGCACAAACGGCTTTGGCTGCTATCTTCTGGTGCTCGGTTTTATTATCGCGATAATCATGCTCTTGCAGACTGTGGGGACAAGGACAGGTGGTTCTGAAGTCCCGGCGGCGCTAGATACGCAGGCGATGCTAAAGTCACCTGCGCTCAGAGCATTTGCAGTCGGGCTAGTGTTTGCTGCGATTGCAGGACTGGGAATTGCGATTTCATTTTTAGCAAACCACAACAGGGAACTTGCAACGTCTCCACGACCTCGCATTCAGCCTTCGGTGCTTCTCATCAGCTTTCTTGTGTTTCTTATAAGCTTTTTCGTTCTAAGCGGAATCGCAGGCGTTTTTATGGTTCTTGCGGAGGTAGACCCTGAAACCGAACTGGGTGCTCTAAACTACGTGATTCTGCAGACCGCTGTTATGACGGGCGCTTTCGCACTGGGTTTGTGGTCGCTTGCCGGCATTGTCCGCATGACGCGAGAAGATCCGCGCGAGATCGGATGGCGGCTAATACCGACTCTGCAAGCGGTAGTTTACGGGGTTGGCGGTTACATCGCGGCGTTGCCATTCATGCTGGCAGCGTTAATCGTTTCCCAGGTTGTTTTTAGAGGCATAGAAACACCGGAGCATCCGATTGTGCGCACGATTATCGAAAGCAAAGCCGCCTATGCCGCAGCAGCAGCGCTGGCTGTGATAGTGGCTCCGATTGTGGAGGAAACGTTTTTCAGAGGGATGCTCTACACGGCACTACGGTCGCGTCTTGGAGTTTGGTGGTCAAGCTTTATATCGGGCGCATTTTTTGCTGCTGTTCACCCTACGCTTCCCGGAGGTTTCTTGCCTATACTAGTTCTTGGAATGGTGCTGGCAATTCTGCGCGAGAAAACCGGATCGCTTGTGCCATCGATGATTTGCCACGGGGCAAACAATGCGGTTGCGCTTGTGCTTGTAAGGCTGATATATCCGTTCGGTTGAGGGTTGAAGATTGAAAGAGAAAGCAAAGATTGTTGTTGTAGGCAGTTCGAACATAGATATGGTGGTCAAGACGGAGCGTATCCCGCGTGCCGGTGAGACCGTGCTTGGAGGAGAATTCGTTATGGTTCCCGGCGGTAAAGGGGCTAACCAGGCCGTGTGTGCCGCCAAGCTGGGAGCTGATGTGAGATTGGTCGCGAGGATAGGAAACGATGTGTTCGGCGAAATGTCGCTTGCGAACTTCCATAAGGCGGGTGTCGATACGACGTTCGTGGTCAAGGATAACCAACACGCAAGCGGTGTTGCTCTGATTGCCGTAGATCGAAACGGCGAGAACGCCATAGTAGTGGCTCCGGGCGCGAACACGGCGCTATCGCCTGAAGATGTGAACCGAGCCGAGGAAGCGATTTCTGCTGCGGATGCGGTTGTTTTGCAACTGGAAATTCCTCAGGAAACAGTGGTTCGAGCCGTCGAGTTGGCCAGATCGCACGGCGTGAAAGTAGTGCTGAATCCTGCGCCGATAAGACAGTTTCCCAACCAAATCTTGCAATACGTAGACGTCCTTACACCAAACCAGCACGAAGCTGCGAGTCTGATCGGTGCGGAAGGAGAAGGCAATAATCTGGATGCGCAGGAAGCTGCCAAAGCACTGCTGGAGATGGGCGTTGCGGCAGTCGTTATAACATTGGGTGCAGATGGAGCTTATGTGGCGACGCATGAACGCGCCGAGAGAGTTGACGCTGTCAAGGTACAAGCAGTGGACACTACGGCCGCAGGAGATGCATTTACCGCTTCGCTTGCATGTGCTCTGGCGGAGAAAAAAGATTTGTTTGAGGCCGCACGGTTTGCAGCCAAGGTTGCCGGCATATCTGTGACCAGGATGGGCGCTCAGTCCTCTATGCCTACGCGGCATGAAGTTGATAGTTATACTTTTGGGAACTAGCACAACTGCGGCGACGTTATAATATAGGCAGCATTAACCACCAACGTGGAACAAAAGGAAAAGGCGAAGCGGAGCACCAGATGTCGGATGCTAATAGCACCACGTTCTGCAGCTTGGTGCTTTTTGCTCGTTTCCCTCTTCCGTTGGAACAACCTGTTGACTTCGGATTTTGGGTCCGAGCTCGACAGTTGACCGCGAGAGACATCTTATAGTATTATTCTTCGGGTCTGTAGAGTCTGATCGGATGGTGGTTGGTCGCTACCTGACGAGAGGATGGCTGTAAAGGTTCTATTAAAAAAGTCGAAAGGAGCTGACTTAATGCGCAGTAGAACACTAGTAGTTGTTCTGGCGGCGCTCGTGGTTGTGGCGCTCTCGTGCAGCGTGCTTGCCGCTCCGGCCACCAGCAAGCCCGGGGCTAAGCCTGCCGCAGCAGCCGCCAAAGACCAGAAGTTCGACCAAAAGAAAGTGTTGGAGGAGATGTGGAAAGCTCCCGACAACACCGTGGTCGGCAGCGTGAATGGCGTCAAAGTGACCAAGGGTGAGCTGTTGAAGACCATGTGGTTCTGGAATGCTCCCAGTGTGCTGCAGGACATTCTCAACCAGAAGATGATCCAGCAGGCCGCCGTGAAAGCTGGCGTAGAGCTGACTTGGCCCGAATTGCAGGCAAAAGTCGACGAATCCCTCAAACGAATGGGAATGGAGAGCGTCGAGCAACTTCTTACCCAGTTCAGGGTCACTTGGCACCGATTCATGTCTGGCACTAAGATATCCGCTCTAGCCGAAAAAGTAGTTCAGAAGGATATCAAGATTACTGATGCAGAGTATGCCGAGTGGATCAAGGCTCGCCACATTCTCATCAGATTCCCTCAGGATGAGAAAGACAAGGCTAAGCAGGAAGAGATAGCCAAAAAGAAGGCCGATGAGATCTACGCTAAGATAAAAGCTGGTGAGGATTTCGCCAAGCTGGCTGATGAGTTCTCCGAGGATCCTGGCAACGTCGATCCGCAGACAAACTCGAAGAAAGGTGGAGACCTGGGATGGTTCAGCCGCGGTAGAATGGTGCAGGAGTTCGAGAAGGCTGCTTTCGATCTCAAGGCCGGCGAGGTCAGCGAACCGGTTAAGACATTCTACGGTTTCCACATCATAAAGGTCGAGAAGCTCGGCAAGGATGCTTCTCCTCAAGAGAAACTCGAGCTCAACAAGATGATTCTGGAGCGGAAGGTTCCGGGCCAGATGGGCACTTGGTTTACAAAGTTGCAGTCTGAAGCCAAGATGGACAACAAGCTTATGCCGCCACCCGTGAAGGAGCCGACTCCGGCGATAAAGCCGCAGCCCGCTCCCAAACCGGCGCCTGCTCCGAAGTCCGAGGCAAAGCCTAAGGCAGCTTCCGAGTCGAAGCCAGCTACTCCGCCCGCAGAAAAACCGGCTGCGCCGCCCGCAGGTGAGAAACCGGAGACACCTCCGCCTCCACCTCCGCCTCCAGCCAACTAATCGTCATTCATCGGACCGCGGGTTTCGCAATCCGCGGTCCGTTTGCTTTGTTGATGATCTTGCCTGAGAAGCGCCTCTTTTGTTATAGTGTCTGCGTCCATTCTGACTGATACACAACCTGTATTGGGAGTTTGCGGTTTGGAAAGAACCTTCATAATGATCAAGCCTGATGGCGTCAGGCGAAAATTGATCGGCGAAATAATAGGGCGAATTGAAAGACGCAACCTTACTATCTCGGCAATGAAGATGCTGACACCCTCGAAAGAGCTTGCAGAAGAACACTACGCCGCTCACCGAGGCAAGGACTTTTTCGAGCCAACGGTAGATTTCATTACGTCCGGCCCGGTGGTGGCAATGATCGTGGAGGGTGAAAACGCTATCGTAATAATGCGCAACATGATCGGCGCACTTGATCCCACTCAAGCATCGTCAGGCACGATACGCGGTGATTTGACAATCTCGACGCGCGAAAACCTGATACACGGGTCGGACTCACCTGAATCGGCTGCGCGTGAGATTGCCTTGTGGTTCCCGGAATGCAATAGCTGACGCCGGATTCTTGTATCGGGTGGCGTTGCTCCAAGGCCAACGTTTCTGCGCTTGGAAATCTTCTGTATTTATTCGTGATAGCGGTTGGTGATCGGCAGTCTCCTATCTCTGCCAAAAGCCTTCGGAGTGATCTTTATGCCCGGTGGGGCCTGACGGCGTTTATACTCGTTGCGGTCTATCATCCTGACAACTCGCCTGACCGTTTCTTCATCGAAGCCCAGTGCGACTATTTCTTTTACGCTGCGATCCTCTTGCACATAGGCTTCTATAATCGGGTCGAGTATATCGTAGGGAGGCAAAATATCCTGGTCAGTCTGGCCAGGCTTAAGCTCGGCTGAAGGCGCCCGTTTGATGACAGACTCCGGTATAACTTCTCCCAAAGAGTTACGGTAGTTTGCCAGCTTATAGACCAAGGTCTTCGGCACGTCTTTGATTACCGCAAATCCGCCTGCCATATCGCCATAAAGAGTCGCATAGCCGCACGCCATCTCGCTCTTGTTTCCGGTGGTCAGGACCAGCGCGCCAAACTTATTTGAGAGCGCCATTAGCAGATTGCCGCGAATTCTTGCTTGAATGTTTTCTTCTGCGACTCCGCTTTCAGTGCCTGCGAATATGTTTTCCAGCGCGGTCAGGTAGGCATGAAATATGTCGGTTATTATAATGCGGTCGTATCTGATCCCCAGGTTTCGTGCGATCTTTTCTGCATCGGACTGAGTAGCTTCCGAAGAGTATTCGGACGGCATGATGAGCACTCTAACTCTCTCAGGACCAAGCGCATCGCACGCAATTACCGTGGTGAGAGCAGAGTCTATTCCTCCGCTGAGACCAAGCACTACCTCGCGGAACCCGTTCTTGTTCACGTAATCCTTAGTGCCGAGAACCAGCGCAGAATAGATTTCCTCAAGCTGTTCAGGCGGCTGTGCTGATGGAGTTGGCTCGCCATTACGTTGCACTTTCCGCACAGGTTCAAGAGCTATTTGCGGAACGTCGACTTTGCCCGATGCCGCCAGTTTAGCCTTCCGTCTGCGAGGGTCTATCAGCCTGCGGTGTTCCACCAGCGATAAATCCACGTCCACGATCGCAAGTTGCTCTTCGAAAGCTTTTCCTCGAAAGATCACCTCGCCCGATGGTCCTATCACAAGCGAATGTCCGTCGAATACAAGCTCGTCTTGACCGCCGACTGTATTGAGATATAAGAATGCACAGGAATTGTCGGTGGCGCGCGTACTCAGCATTTGCTCGCGGAAACGCCATTTTCCGGCATAGAATGGAGAGGAATTAATGTCCACAATCAAATGCGCGCCTCCTACCAGCGCTTGCATCATATGTGGACCGTCGGCATACCAGGCGTCTTCGCATATCTCCACACCAAAAACCACTTCACCCAACGCGTATACCTGCGTCTCGGTACCGGTCTGAAAATAACGGTCTTCATCAAAAACGCCATAGTTGGGAAGAAAGAACTTGCGATGAACGCCTGCTATTCGCCCGTTATGAAGAACTGCAGCAGCATTGTAGATATCTTTGTTCACATCTACGAATCCGACGATTGCCGTAATACCCTCAGTTTCGCCTGCAATCTGCCGAATCGCTCGCATGTTCTCTTCGACGAAGTCGCGTTTTAGCAGCAGGTCTTCGGGAGGATAGCCGGTTACTGCCAGTTCTGGGAAGACTACCAAATCGGCGCCATGGTCGCGGGCCAAGGCAATATTGGCGATGATTTTCGCCGCGTTGCCGTCTATATCTCCCACTGTAAAGTTCAACTGGCCAAGTGCTATACGCAGACTGTGCGTTAATTTGTTTGCCATTACGCTCCTTCTCTTTTACGCTTCGCGCTTGCAAGAACTGGTGATACCTTACAACTCGTGTTCCAGCACGACTATTTGTTGCTTTTCGGGAAGGTTTTCGCTCGTCACTTCCAGCACCGATCCGCCAGGACGAACTACGTTGGTTTTACCCTTCAGGAATTCCTCGACGCCTGCAATAGGGAACGAGCACTTTTCGGTTCGGTAGTGCATTGGGATCACTATTTTTGCCTCGACCTGCTGCACGACGCGGTCGGCTTCTGCCGGGCCTATCGTGTAGAAGCCTCCCACAGGAACGAGAGCCACATCCACAGAACCGATTTCTGCTGCTTGATCGGCTGTGAGAACATGGCCCAAATCGCCCATGTGTGCAATCCGTAAACCGTCGGCGCTTATGACGAATACAGTGTTCTTTCCACGCTGTGCACCTTGTTCTGTGTCGTGAAAAGTGCCTACGCCTAGTATCTCTACTTCGTTGGCAACAAACTTGCCGTTTCCTTTGATAACGACCGGATTGCCACCTACTATTTCAGGACGGCCGTGGTCTGCATGGTCGTGGCTCACCGTGACGATATCCGCCTCGCCACGGAATGCGCGATAAGTCATCTTGCCTGGATAACCTGACGGATCGAACGGGTCCGTTACGATCCGTGTTCCGGCTTGAGTGGTAATAAGGAACGAAGCATGACCCAAGTATCGTATTGTCATTTGTCGAACCCTCGCTTTGGCGATTTCGCAGATCAAAACCAGCCTACGGAATTATATGCCCCGACATGTCGGCTGTCAACGCGAGCTTGTGCAACGTGTAGTCGGAAAAAACAAACTCTTACGAAGTCGCGCCGACTGGGATGCGCCCACGGTTACGCTGTGGTATAATGAGCAAAACACCTGTTTGTAAGGGTGGAAAATCTCCGATGTATTCCTTCCTGAACTTGCTAAAGGCGTTTGAATACCAAATAGTGTTGGGCCAGTTTATACTCTGGCTGATTCTGCTTATTTACGTAATCTGGCTGTCGCGAAAGCTTGGAGCCGTTATGCGCCATCAGAAAAAAACATCAACGGAAACCGGTCGCACAGCGGAAGGCGGACTGATGGCAGAAAGCTCCGAGGTCATTTCCGATCTGCGAGCCAAGATTGAAAAGCTCACTGAGCAACAGAAAGAACAGGCGTTGTCCTTGTCCAACTGTATCCAAAAGATCGGACTTGTAAGGTTCAACGCCTTTGATGACGTTGGCGGTGAGCAGAGTTTTTCGTTGGTCCTGCTGAACGGCAACGGAGACGGAGTCGCAGTCAGCAGTCTATACGGACGGCAGGACTCACGATTGTATGCAAAGGGTATAGTAAACGGCGAAGGAGAACGCCCGCTTTCTGACGAGGAACAGCGTGCACTTCAGCAGGCTCTGCCCATCAGCGGATTTGCAGGGTCGGTCCGGACTAGCACCGGAATGTGAGAGACTTCTGTGTTATACTCGAACGTTCCAAGAGCCAAAACGAACGCAGAAAAATCCGCAGAACACGCGGACGAACATGCGCTGATCGAGCGTTGCAAGAAAGGGGATGTTGACGCGTTCGATCAGATCGTCAGGCTCTATGAGAAGCGAGTATTCAACTGTGCGCTCAGAATAACCGGCAACTACCATGATGCGTGCGATGTCGCTCAGGAAGCTTTCATCCGCGCATTCAATTCGATTAATACATTCCGGGGAGATGCGAAGTTTGCTACGTGGATCTATCGGATTGTGACTAATGTATACTTGGACGAACGCAAGAAGTCCAAAAGCCATCGACAGACTTCGCTGGATGACTACATAGAACTCGAAGAGAACGCTGTAACTCGACAGATTCAGGACGATTCTCCGTCGCCGGAGGAAATTGTGGAAAACCAAGAACGTGCACGCTCTCTACAGAGAGCTATTTGCTCGCTGCCCGACTACCAGCGTGTTATCGTTACGCTCTATCATATGCAGCATCGAAGCTATGAGGAAATAGCGGAGATACTACGGCTCCCGATAGGCACGGTGAAGTCGAGGCTGAACAGGGCTCGCTTGGCTTTGGCAGAAAAACTTGGAAGCGACCCGGAACTTTTTGGGTAGCTGACTAGTCAAGGAATGTGGAACCACAAGAAGGCACGGGAACACGCTGTTCGGGTAGGATGCCTGAGAACTTACTTGGGTGCGCGTAGGTACGCCCAAGAATGTTACTGCCCTGGCCCGGGCACAAAGCTTATCGTTACCGAGTGAAACAGTCGGCAAATGATCGGAGCGGAAGTGTTATGAGATGCACAAGAGCTCAAAGTTTGTTCTCCAGCTATTTGGAGAACTCAATAGACAATCCTCTGCGCATAGCGTTTGAGGAGCACCTCGCAGCGTGTCCACGTTGCAAGGCGGCTTACGACCGGTTCCATGCTGCTGTGGTGATGCTGGAAGAAATGCCGGAAGTAGAACCACCACCCGATCTGCACGCCAACGTGATGATGCGTGTGCAGCGAGCAAGACAGGCCGCTCCCAAACCGGTCAGATGGTGGCAGATTGATTGGCAGCATGTGTTTACAATCAGAGTGCCTGCGCGTGCTGCTGCCATTGGAGTGGCTGTGCTGTTGCTTGTGGTTACGGCTTTCCAACTGACACCGCTCAACACTACGGTTGCCAACATTTTTGGTATTCGGCAGAGCTCCTCGAACGATAATTCTGTCGGAATCGGCGGAGAGCTGGTTAATCCTTGGCGACCTTGGGATTCCCAGGCTGAAAAGGACTCTGGGTTATCGATAAGCGTCAGGCATGTCTCCGGTACTGCTTACGATTTGCGACTTAGCGCCGACTGGGAGGAGCCTGTTTCGTTTACTGTCGATGCCGGTAACAGGAACTACAACGGCGTGGTGGCAAAGAATCAAGATGCGGAGATCAGGCTCAGCCCGTCGCGGAACACGGGCCTTATGATCGCGAAAGTTTTGTGGCATCGTGAGAACATGCCCCAGGTTGAGTACGTCTTCCTGCCGGCAAGATTCAACGAATATTCCTCACGCGAGCGGCTTACTATCACTCTGCAAAATACGACCATCCGAGAAGTGTTGAGTCGGGTATCGGAAGCGTATGGAATAGTGTTGCTGGTATCAGGTGACCTTAACAAGACGGTCGCTTACGCAGTAGCAGAAGACGCTAATCCAAGTGAAGCTCTTTACGATTGCCTAGGAAGCGCCGGTATGAGCAGCAGAGCACTGGCCAACTCGATCTATGTGGTAGAGCCAGTTCGGTAGAACTGCCATACGAAATCATAGGCAATAGGGCGCTCGCGGTTCTCAACCTGTAACCTGCCACTACACAATCATGTCGTCGCCTGAGCTGCGGAGGCTGATTTCGCCCGCTTCATCAAGCTGCCTTGCGATGCTTACAATGCGGCCTTGTGCAGCCTCGACATCTCGCAGTCTTACAGGACCGGTAGCCTCCAGGTCTTCTTTGAGCGTTTCGGCAGCTCGCTGAGACATGTTGCGGAAGAACACTTCTTTTACGTTCTCTGGTACCCCTTTCAGCGCAAGGCGAAGATCGTCCTGGGGAACGTCGCGCAGGATTATCTGGATCGACCGATCATCGAGAGAGATGATGTCATCGAATGTGAACATTTTCTCTTTGATCTGATTCGCAACCTGCTCGTCCACCTGGGCAAGGTAATCAAGAATCTTCTTCTCCGTAGTTCGCCCAACGTTGTTGAGTATTTCTATAATAGACTCGTTGCCACCTACTTCTGTGAAAGCGGCGTTATCGGATGAGGACAGTTGCTGCAACAAGACCTCCTCGACACTCTGAACAATTTCAGGATCGGTAGGAAGCATGGTAGTCAGTCTAAGCGCAACTTCGCCTTGAAGATGCTCAGGGAGAGCACTTAGAACATGTGCGCCGTGGTCCGGCGGCAAATGTGCCAGGACAAGTGCCACTATTTGAGGGCGTTCGGACTTGAGGGCTTGAGCAAGATGTCTCGGCGGAACAGTGCGCAATGCGCGCGCGGCATCCATTCCGCCGTTTAAGAGTCGATTAAGCAGTTCTTTTGCTTTGCTCTCGCCGAATACATGCCCCAGGATCCGACGTGCGTATTCTTCGCCGCCTGCTATTGAGCCGTCTGCTAATGCTTTTCGGCATTCTTCGATTACTTTTTGGCGTGTTTCCGGTGGAACTTTCTTGCGTCTAACAATCTCAGCCGTAAGACGCTCGACTTCGTCTGGGGTTAAGTGCTGAAGGACATCGGAAGACGCTTCGGCGCCTAACGAGATAAGTAACACCGATGCCTTTGCAACTCCAGACAACCCGCCCAGTGTTTCCTGGAGATCTAATTCGGACACAATGACCTCCTGAGTGCGGAGATGAGAACCGGCTGCAACGAATAGACTTCGCTAGAGTAGCCTATCAGGATAATCGGAATTGATAGGCCGTGGGTTTAGGGATAAGGCGGCGATATGAGCCTGCATAAATTGTGTCGAAACATGAGAAACGCAAGATCATTCGCCAATGAGGCTCTGTTGTCCTGCGCTTTGTTTTCTAACCGCTGAGGTGCCCGAGAGGTTCCTTCCTTGACCCTTTGGCTTATGGGGAGTATAATTATTGCAGACAAATCTCCACTGCCTGATCGAGCGATAGTTTTGCTATTGCTTGGTTAAGGAGTAAAAGATTTCCACGAGAGGATCTTCTCTTGAGCCACATCGCAAAGGAAGTAATTCCGGTAAATATAGAGGACGAGCTTAAGCGTTCGTATATGGATTACGCGATGAGCGTAATCATTTCTCGCTCGTTTGTTGACATTAGAGACGGTCTGAAACCTGCTCAGCGCCGTGTCTTGGTCGCCATGAACGACCTCCACCTTGGCCCTCAGGCACAGCACAGAAAATGTGCTAAGATCGCCGGAGATACCCAGGGTAACTATCACCCGCACGGGCAGGAAGTCATCTATCCGACTCTTTACAGAATGGCGCAGGACTTCAACATGCGTTATCCGCTGGTGGATGGGCAGGGTAACTTCGGTTCCATCGATCCTGATCCGCCTGCGGCTATGCGCTACACCGAGGCGCGAATGTCTCCCTACGCCGTTGAAATGCTCGAGGACCTTGATAAAGACACTGTCGACTGGATCGATAACTACGACCAGACGCGAAAGGAACCAATGGTCCTCCCCGGCAAGTTTCCTAATTTGCTTGCCAACGGCACTGAAGGCATTGGGGTCGGAATGGCCTCAAGGATACCACCGCACAATCTTACGGAGATATGTGATGCGCTTATATATCTGATCGATCATCCTGACGCCACTGTTGACGATCTGATGCAGTTTGTCAAGGGACCGGATTTCCCTACAGGAGCGATGGTCCTCGGCACTCGAGGCATCAAGAGTGCCTATGAGACTGGCCGCGGACAGATCGTCATGCAGGCTAACACTCAGATCGAGCCTATAGAAGGTGGCAAGAATGCTATAGTCATAACAGAACTTCCGTATCAAGTGTGGGTTAGGCCGCTGATCGAAAAAATAGCCGACCTTGCCAAGGCCAAGAAGATAGACGGCATCACAGATATATTCAACTACTCCGACCGTCACGGTATACGTATACAAATCGAACTGAGGCGAGACGCGCATCCCAAAAAGGTTCTCAACTACCTGCTGAAGCACACCGACCTTCGTAAAACGTTCGGCGTAATAATGCTCACGGTTGTGGATGGTGCACCGCGAGTCTTGGGACTTAAGGGACTGATGCAGCATTACATCGATCATCGGGTCGATGTTGTTGTGCGCCGAACTAAATACGATCTGCAACGTGCCAAGAATCGGGCGCATATCCTCGAAGGTCTACGTGTTGCGCTTGAATTCCTGGACGAAATTATACGCATCATCCGATCGTCTCCCAATGCAGAAGTCGCTCGCAACGAGATGATGAGCCGCTTTGGGCTCTCGCAGCTTCAGGCTGAGGCTATTCTCAACATGCAGCTCAGACAACTCACAGCCCTGGAGCGCGAGAAGATCGAAGAGGAATACAAGGCTACACTGAAGCGTATTGCCTCGTTGGAGGATTTACTTGCCGATCCCATCAAGATACTCGGAGTCATCAAGGATGAGCTCAGGTATCTCAAGGAAAAATACGGTGACGAGCGTCGCACTCGCATCGTACCTTATGAGGCCGAGGAGATCGGCGAGGAAGACCTTATTCCCGAGGAAGAGACCATTATAACTATCACTCGCGATGGTTACATCAAGCGGGTAGCAGCAGATACTTACCGCTCGCAACGTCGTGGAGGTAAAGGGGTGATCGGCGCCACAGCGAAAGAAGAAGATAAGCTTGCTCATCTCTTCGTTGCTACCACGCACGACTACGTCCTTTTCTTCACGGATAGAGGCCGTGTCTATCGACTGAAGGCTTACGAAATACCGCAAACCTCACGTCAGGCGATGGGCACCGCCATAATCAATTTAATCAATATCGAGCCTGGCGATCGTATTACCGCGACTGTCGCCGTTAAAGACATAGACGTAGACGGCTATATGATAATGGCCACCGAGCTCGGAGAGGTAAAGAAGAGCGACCTGACCGAGTTCCACAACCTCAGATCCAACGGCTTGAGGTGCTTCGATATCGAAGAGGGTGACAGCCTGCGATGGGCTGCCATTTCTCACGGCAACGACGATGTGATTCTAGTAACTCGCAACGGCATGTCGATCCGGTTCAGCGAGAAAGATCTTCGCTCGGCTGGTCGCGCTGCCGGAGGAGTTCGAGGAATTAAGCTTGAAGGTGATGACCGCGTCGTTGGTATGGCTCTTGCTCGGCCGAACGCTGAACTTTTGGTGGCTACCGAGAAGGGTTACGGTAAGCGCACTCCGCTCGAAAGCTACCGCCGCCAGAGTCGCGGAGGCAAGGGCATCAAGACGATGAACCTCTCTGAGAAGACCGGTAAGATCGTCGAGACAGCCGTAGTGGACGATACGGATAAGATAGTTATCGTCACTTCAGGCGGTATTATGCTCAAGATAAAAGTTGCCGAAATCCGCTCGTGCGGCAGAAGCACTCAGGGCGTAAAGTTGATCAACCTGGGACCGGGGGATACTGTTGCATCTCTCGCCAGGATTCCGAAGGCGCAAACTTCTGAATCTGCAACGCCGGCAAAACCTCGCCCCAAGACTGCTCTCATCGACGAGAGCGATCTCGACGAAGTTGAGGCCGAAGAGCTGGAGGAAGAAGAGTTCGAAGCTGACGGAAGCACCGAATCCGAAGAAGTGGATGAATAATACTCAGGGGCCGGCAACTAAACCGGCCCCTTGATTGTTAATGCGGCTGTGTAGCTATTGAGTTCCTCCGAATTAGTTCCTTCATTCCATAGCTAACCCAGCGTTTTTACATTCACTTACCTCCCTTCTTGGGTACAATAACTATGAACCCTTACCGAAAAATGAAGGTATAAGCTATGGAACAGCATGTAAACAGAGCGTTATCCGAATCCGTGAGACGCCAAATCATGACGGACGCAAGATTGTCCGGGCAGTGCATTAACGTTACTGCAAGTGGTGGCTATGTCCAGATAAGCGGGACAGTCGATACTGAGGAACAGAAAAAACTCGCAATCGATCTGGCAAGCGGTATACCTGGTGTCCGCCACGTTGAGGACCGCCTAGAAGTCCGAAAAGCTGCGTAAGTTTGGTCTAAAGCTTTGCATCCGCTGATTGTCCTCGACAGTCTATCCTCATTGCCTGCTCATCGTTTTGAAGGACAACATTCTTCTCTCGGATAAACCTGGTTGTGAGAGGGGGAAGACAATGGATATGCGCATAAGACCATACGAACCAAGTGACATCCATGTCGTAGTCGATCTCATCAATCGCTGTCTTACTCGCGATCCCATGACAAGCGAGACCTTTCAGCGCAAGGTTCTTTTGGATCCTAATTTCGACACGCGTGGAGCTCTCGTCGCGCTTGTCGGCGAGAAGCTTGTCGGTTTCGCTCTTGGAATTGTTCGAACCTACCCAAACGAAGACTCTGCGCCAGATTTCGACAGGTCATGGATCACGCTTATTGCGGTTGACGAACCATATCGGCGGCAAGGCATCGGTACGGCGCTTGTTCGAGAGTTGGAGAGCTATTTCCGCGCGCGCGAGTGCAAGCTCACGCTAATCTCGCCTTACGCTCCGAATTATTTCATACCAGGGGTAGATGTGAACTCTTATCCGGAAGCGCTGGCTTTCTTTAAGGCAATGGGATACGAGGAAGTCTACAGACCTTTAGCAATGGATGCAAATCTTGTTCACCTTATTACCCCTGACTGGGTACGTGAGAAAGAGGCCGCTCTGAAGGGAAAAGTCATTTTCGAGCCCTATCGGCCGGAATTGCTGCTTTCTCTCTTGCAATGGGCCAAGGCCGAATTTCCCGGCGATTGGCAGCGTTTCATTCGCGACGCAGTTACACGAATCACTACGGGTGAGTTCCGACCAGATAACGTCTGGATTGCCCACGAAAACGGCAAAGTGGTAGGCTATTGCCAGCACGATAATGCCTGCAGGTTTGGCCCTTTTGGCGTATCGGCTAGCGAGCGAGGCAGGGGAATTGGAGCGATCCTGCTCTTTAGATGCCTGCATTCAATGCGCGCCAAAGGCTTGCATAACGCTTGGTTTATGTGGACTGACGACAAAGTTGCCAAGCTCTATGCTGAAGCAGGTTTCATCGAGTCGAGGCGTTTTGCTGTACTTCGCAAATCGCTACAATCGGAATAACAGACGGGACGACTAATCGCAGTTTTTTTTTACCATTTTCGCCGAACCGGGATTCCTGCGGCAGCGAGCTCTTCTTTGATCTGGGCAATTGTATACTCGCCGGTGTGAATCATGCTCGCCACTATCGCTGCATCAGCATGTGCATGTAAGAAGACATCTACCAGATGTTGCGGCGTGCCTGCACCTCCCGATGCGACCACTGGGATCCCTACGCTGGTAGCGATTAGTTGGGTAAGATTTAGTTCGAACCCATCGCGAGTACCATCAGCATCGACGGAGTTGACCACTATCTCTCCAGCGCCTAAGTCCTCAGCGCGCTTTGCCCATTCCAGCGCATCCATTCCGGTGCGCTGACGAAAGCCTCGAGTAGTAATCTCATAGCCACTTGGAAAACGATGCAGATCGTCAACTCGCACCGGGTCCATACCGAGTACGATACACTGAGAGCCGAAAGCTTTTGCGCCTTCGGCAATGATTAGAGGATTTTCCACCGCAAGCGAGTTAACGGATACCTTCTCCGCACCGGCCATCAGCACGTTGTACATATCGTTAAGGTTTCGTATACCTCCGCCTACGGCAAATGGGATGTGGATGACTTTTCCGATCTCGCGTACCATGTCGATGTCCACAGGCCGATCTTCAGCGGACGCGGTTATGTCGTAAAAAACGAGCTCGTCGCAGCCGCCGTTGGAGTATTCGACTGCCATCTCGATAGGGTCGCCAAGATCGATGTTGCCTTGAAACTTGATGCCCTTAGTGACTTTTCGGTTTCTGACATCAAGACACGGAATGATGCGTTTGGTCAGCATGTCCCATCCCACTTACAGAAATTCTCGAGCATACGCATGCCGATCCTGCCGGAGCGTTCGGGGTGAAACTGGACAGCGACTAAATTCTGTCTGCCGATAATAGATGCGAATCGAGCATCGGCGTATTCGGTTTCCCCAATCACATTCCGAGGATCAGCAGGAACCGGATAGTAACTATGCACAAAGTAAAACTCGCTGGAGCTTTCTATTCCTCGAGTAATCGGGTGTGACCTGGTGAACTCAACAGCGTTCCAGCCCATGTGAGGAATCTTACACATCGGGTTAGAAGGTCTAAATCGCTTAACTGTGCCCGGTATGATTCCAATACAAGGCGTTCCACCGTCTTCTTCGGAAAACTCGAAAATGATTTGTGTTCCCAGGCATATCCCTAAAAAAGGCTTGCCGTCAGCTAACGCTGTTTCAATGGCGTCAAGAAGTCGCAGTGCTCTCAAGTTGCGCATTGCCGCAGCCGCAGCTCCGACTCCGGGGAATATGAGCCGCTCTGCTGCAAATATTTTCTCTGGATCGCTGGTTACTTCGCAAGGCACGCCAATGTATTCGAGCGCCAGTCGTACGCTGGTGAGATTTCCGGCATTGTAGTCAATGATTGCTATCACTTTAGCCTCGCAGACTTCACAACTGTATTCATGCTACAAGAATCCAATGCATTCGGGCAAGGTGTGGTTTCGGGTAGTCAATCGGTGCTTGCATTTGGTAGAATGTTTTGGCGACAAGAACGGTTTAGACATTTGCCCAGGGCGAAATCCCTGGGCTGTGCAATGTA
>Ga0123519_10004674_pt1 | contig 22033 bp, 16 predicted proteins | sample YelNatPaOPRAMG02_FD_87396 | JGI IMG/M metagenome (GOLD analysis project Ga0123519, IMG submission 87396) | Hot spring microbial communities from Yellowstone National Park - Yellowstone National Park OP-RAMG-02 (version 2) | ecosystem: Environmental > Aquatic > Thermal springs > Hot (42-90C) ...
AAAATAAAAGAAAGATAAGATAAAATTATATGTATAGGTGCATGAGGATAGCTTTTTAATATCTGATAAAAATTAATAATTACAATAGACAATTTATTTAAGAAAAATTAATAAATTTATAAAAAAAATTCTGATAATTTTTTAATAAACAACGAGGTTCGCGAGTGTGCCCTTCCAGACGGTGGTAATTAAACAGAGAGCGTTTCCCTGGGCACATCCCGTAGCTTTTGCTACGGGATATCCCGCTAGGGCGGGACGTAGGCAGGGATGAAGCTTAGGGGGATACTTCCCCCACCTAATTTATATATAATTAAAAATTAAAATAAAATGCACTCAGCAAAAAAAATTTGCCCCAAACAATAAAATATTTAAAAAGAATTTTAGTTTAATTTAAAATATCCGCAGAGTAATTCTGTTGTATAATTTAAGTTTAACATTTTTTTCGCTCTATCATTATGAGCTTATGTTATATTAATAAACATTAAAAAAAATAACTTTAATAATAGAAATTTTAAATTTTATGAGCAATATCAAAATTTACTTTCCTCTTATTTTTATATTTTTAATCTGCCTAAACAATGACCCAATAAATGCAGACAATGTTTTTAAGAGTTTTGGTTTTAAAATAAGAATTGGCGGAAGATACGATAACATAAGAAAATGTGTTGCAAGTAAAACAGGAACAAAAGGAGGTCCCGCTGCCGATATATCTGCATTTGTAAACTTACCAATAAATAATAATTCTTCGTTTCATGTTGATCTTCCTATTATGAGACCAATTCTTTTTGCAATTGCTTTTCGTATGCTTCAGTTTGAACCAACAGTAGCCTTTAATTTTTATCATAGAATAAATAATAACATAGACTGGCTTGCAGGACCTGCATTAGGACTTTCTCTTCACTATGGACCAGATTACAATTCCGAAGCCTTTGGTCCTCAAAGGGGACCAAGCTTTTTTGCAATGGGCCCAATTATTGGTGCCTATACTGGATTTGACTTTAAAAGGCCACAAAAAATATTTAACTTTCAACTTGGTATTTCACCTTATATAACACCTCTTTTTAGCATACAGGATCCACAAAATCACAAGGGAATAGTTATTGGAGCATTAGCCGACGGAATATTTTGCTTTAAGCAAAATACCAATTAAATAATTTCTCCATTTTCCATCCATAATTTGTCGTCAAGCCATACATTTGGATTTTTTATTACACCGTCTAAATGTATTGGTACTTTGATTTTTCCTCCCATAGATGCATTGTCTCCTATAGCTATATGAATTGTTCCCATTACCTTTTCATCTTCTAAAGTATTTCCAGAAATTATTGCTGTATCTAAAGTACCCACTCCAAATTCTGCAATATTTCTTGAAAGTGACCCATATTTTTTAAAAATTTGTTCTAGTTCTTCCTTGCAAGAATGTTCTTCTATATCAATAACTTTTCCTTTTTTTACATAAAAAACAAGAGGGGTTTTAAGCAAGCCAGTTAAAGGAAAAGAACCATCTATAACAATCTTTCCCTCACATGTTTCTTCAAGCGGAGCCATATATGCTTCTCCTGCTGGCAGATTTCCAAACGAACCAGCAAAGCAAAGCCTTGCATCATCTGCTTTAGCTGTTCTTCCGCCGGTTTTAAAAGAAAAATCACAGCCATTAGACGTTGTTACCCTTATTGTTTTTGCATTAGAAAGTTTGCCTGCAATTCTTCTTGTCTTAATGCCTAATTTTTTCCAGTTTGTTTTAAGGGTTCGTAAAAAAATTTCTTTTGTAATTCCGGGAAGCGTTGCTATTCTTGTTCCTTTTTCACTTGCCTTTCTACGAGCCTGAGTATGAGATAAAGATTTTGATGTTGGCATAACGGCAACATCAAAATCCCCAAAAATCTTTCCTACTGGTTCTGGGGGTTCATTCCCATTTTGTTTTCTTGGCGTAATTTGAATCATAACTGTTTCTTTACAATAAGAAAAAGCAAAATCCCAAAAAGCCTTTCCTATCTCAAAACAAGGTGGATCACATACTATAAGAAACTTTTCATGTTTTTGCAGATTAAGACATTCAATCAAAGCATTTTTTGCGCATTCTATTAATTGTTCGTTATTCTGAGTGGCCATATTCTGTCTCCTGTTCAAAATTGTTGTTCTTTTCTTTTGAAAAACCTTCTAATGTCTGTTTTTTAAAATTAATAAAATCCCCTTTTATTATGTGTTCCTGTGATTTTTTTATTAAATCCATATAGAAATAAATATTGTGCAAAGTTAAAAGTCTTATTCCCAAAATCTCTCCTGCCATAAAAAGATGACGCAAATATCCACGGCTGAAATTTTTGCAGGCATAACAACTGCATGAGGAATCTATTCCTTGCGAAAAGTCATTTGCATGTCGTGAATTTCTTATGTTGATTTTTCCATTCCAAGAAAAAACCGTGCCGTTTCTTGCATTACGTGTGGGCATTACGCAATCAAACATGTCAAATCCCATTGCGATGCATTCTAAAATGTTTTCTGGTGTACCAACTCCCATCAAATATCTGGGTTTATTTTTTGGCAAAAGCTCACATGTATATTGGGCAATTTCATACATTTGTTCTGTTGTTTCGCCAACGGCAAGTCCCCCAACTGCATAACCGGGCAAGTCTAATTCCAATAATTCTTCTACACAATATTTTCTAAGCGATTTATCTAATCCTCCCTGAATAATACCAAATAAATATTGAGGATAATCAAATTTAAACGGAATTTCCCTATGAGCCTTTACACAACGGTAAGCCCATCTTATCGTTCTGTTTACAGCATTTTCTATTATTGTTAAATTAGCATCAGTCTGCAAACATTCATCAAACATCATGATTATATCGGCGCCAAGGTTTCTCTGAATTTGAATGGATCGTTCGGGCGAAAAAAAATGTTTTGAACCATCAATATAAGATTGAAACCATACGCCTTCTTCAGAAATCTTAGAAATATCTTTTAGACTAAAAACCTGAAAACCACCACTATCTGTAAGAATGCTCTTTCTCCAGCTTTCAAATTTATGCAAACCTCCTGCAAGTGCAATTGCATCATCACCGGGCCTTAAATGCAAATGATAAGTATTTGAAAGAATAATAGAACATCCACATTCTTCTAATTCTTTAGGAGATAACGATTTTACAGTTGCCTGTGTTCCAACCGGCATAAAAATAGGTGTAATTATTTCACTATGATAAGTTTTTATAATGCCCTCACGTGCATTACAGGTTGTATCTAAATGCTTAATTTTAAAAAAATCCAAGGAGTTCTCCATATCAGCAAAATTTTCTAATTGAATTTTTTAATATTTTCACGTATCTTTAATAAATATTCTTTTAAATTAAATCTATCCCTTGAAATTTAATCAAGAGATAATAAATAAACAAATAATTTTTGACTATAAAATATACTTATATTTTTTATTATGATAGAAACAATTAATTCTCCAGAAGATTTACGAAAATTATCTTTAGAACAGCTTCCTGTATTGGCACAGGAAATAAGAAAGTTCATGCTTGAGCATGTTAGCCACTGTGGAGGTCATCTTGCATCAAGTTTAGGATGTGTTGAACTTGCCATTGCACTTCATTATTGTTTTAATACTCCAGAAGATAAAATAGTTTGGGACGTTGGTCACCAGGCTTATGCTCATAAAATTTTAACTGGTAGACGTGAAGGATTTAAAAATCTTCGTCAATTTAAGGGAATAAGTGGCTTTCCGCGAATAAATGAGAGTAAATATGACGCTGCATCTGTTGGACACGCGTCAACTTCTATTTCTATTGCACTTGGACTTGCAATTGCCCGTGATATAAAAAAAGAAAAACATTCTGTTATTTCTGTTATAGGAGATGGTTCTTTTTCGGGCGGTCTTGCCTTTGAAGGGCTTAATAATTTGGGAACACTTGCTACCGATTTAATCATAATCTTAAATGATAATAAAATGTCTATTTCCCCAAATATAGGTGCACTTTCTAGATATTTAACAAGAATAATCACCGACAAACGCTATCAAAAAATAAAAGATGAAGTATGGGAACTTACAGGAAAATTATCTACTTTAGGTACAAGAATAAGATCTCTTGTTAAAAGCATAGACGATACAATTAAACACTTTGTTATACCCGGGAAGCTCTTTGAAGATATGGGAATAAGATATTTGGGTCCTGTAGATGGACATAATATAAAAGAACTCGTAGATATGTTTAAATATTTAAAGAATCAGTCAAAAGGACCAGTATTGGTTCATACTATAACTACCAAAGGTAAGGGTTATAGTTATGCAGAAAACGATGCTATAAAATATCATGGCATTTCCCAATTTTCTATTGATACAGGCAAGGTTATTTCTGGTACTCTAAGAAAGCCATCTTTTAGTGAAGTTTTTGGAGCAACAATTGTTGAAATCGCAGAAAAAAATAAAGATATTGTTGCAATTACTGCAGCAATGCCAGATGGTACAGGGCTTTCTTTATTTAAAGAAAAATTTCCGCAAAGATTTTTTGATGTTGGAATTGCAGAAGAACATGCAGTAACATTTGCAGCCGGACTTGCTTTAAAAGGATTAAAACCAGTTGTGGCAATTTATTCTACATTTTTGCAAAGAGCATTTGACCAGATTATTCATGATGTTGCGCTAGACAAATTAAATGTTGTTTTCTGTATAGACAGAGCAGGAATTGTTGGAGAAGATGGTCCAACGCATCATGGAACCTTTGATTTATCGTATTTACGCTGCATCCCAAATGCTGTCATTATGGCACCCAAAGACGGTACAGAATTAAAAAACATGATTTATTCTGCAATAGACTATAATAACGGACCCATTTTTATACGCTATGGCAGAGGAACAATTCCAGAAGAAAATTTGCAAAACCAGATTACTCCAATACAGTTTTTTGAACCAGAAATTATCAAACAAGGCAAAAAATGTGCTGTTTTAAGTATTGGTGATATTTTTAAAAATGTTCAGGATGCAATCAGAATTATTTATTCAAATCATAAACTTGATCTTACATTTGTTAATTGTCGTTTTGTTAAACCACTGTCAAAAGTGTTTTATCTTAAAATATTTTCTCAGCATACACATATTGTTACATTAGAAAACAATTCTTTAATTGGAGGCTTTGGATCTGCTATAAGCGAACTTGCCACAGAATTTAATACTTCTAAAGGTGTTAATCCCAAAATTTTATCATTAGGATATCCAGATAATTTTATTGAACATGGCAAAATAGAAATATTACAAAAACAATTGCAATTAGATCCCGAATCAATCGCAAATAAAATTACAGAATTTTTAAATATATAAAAAAATGGGCATGCATTTTTTATGCATACCCATTTTTTATATCTTACTTTTACTTTCCTATTTTTATTGCTGCCATGCAGCTTTTTCTATTACCAAGGTATCGGGTGTAGTATCTGTATATATTACTTGTAGTGTATCGGGTTGCTGAACAGCTATTATGCTATTTGCCGTATTTGATGCTGTTAAAGAAAAACCAACCTGACCAACAAATATTCTATCATCCTGTGAAGAACCAGAAATCACAAGTTTTTTGGTTATACCTGTTGGATCTTTTTTACTCTTTATTGTAACTAAAGCAGTATCAGACAAAATATCGTTTTCATAAAGATTTATTGTCATTTTGCTTGATGTTCCATGATACACTGTGGAATCTAATATTAAAGATCCAATAACTGGTCGCCATGTACATATTCCGCCATAAAGAGTTTGTTTTGGTGTAAGATCCTCATAAATTATTGTAATTAATTCACCTTTTAAAATATCTTTTCCGGTTACTTTAATATAACCATTTTCGGCAGAAGAACCTTGTAATGAAACTCTTAATGTGCCAGTATAACTGCCCCATGTAAACGGAACAGGCTTAAGTTTTAACTGAATACCAACAGTGTCTGCAGGTGTTTTAATTGTTACATAAGCAACGCTATCAGAAAGATCAGGGTCAGAAAGGTTAATTGCTATTTTTGTATTTAAGCCATTATACATAGAAGCACCCGGGCCTACCTGACCTGTATTCCCAGACCATTGAACCATTGTTGTTTCTACCGAAACTGGTGATTGATCATAATAAATTGCATATATGCTGTCTCCCATTGCTTCTAAAGCCTGTTGTACTTTAATTGTTTGCTTTGCAGAATCTGTTTTATAAATAGAAAATCTTACCGAATCTGCATATTGACCTGCTGTAGTTGGATCTTTTTTAAGATACATCGTAAATCCCTTGGGGTCTGCATTGCTTGATATTTTAACAGGTACGGTCTGTTGAGACAAATCTTCATCATTAAGAATAACCAGTGCCGCATATTGAGTCCCCGAGTAAGAGCCCATTTCAAACGATATAGTTCCTTTATGACCGGCAGATTTTGTAAGATTAAAATCATGAGTTCCGGTATATGATGTTATTCCTTTACGAGCTTCGGTATAGCCAGAAGCAGAAACAATAAGAGTATCATTGATTGCTAATAGTGCCAAAGATTTATTAAAAGAGCCTTTATTACCAAAAGCATTCAAAGACCGAGAATTACTTAATTCAGTAAAAGGGGCTTTAATAACACTGGATTTATTGCCTATTGTTATCTTTACAAAAAACAATTGGCCTCCAATAGTATTATTAATAGAAAAAGAATAATTACCCTTATTTAAATTTGTGTTTAATAATGTTAAGATGTTTTTTCCTAAAATATTATATAAGCCAATCTTTACATTTTGATTATCCTGATTAACACTAAAAAATATTCTATTGTTTTTAATATATGGATAATTAGAAATAACATTTTGTGAAGATCCAACAAACCTTACACCAGAACCAGTTAAAGAATATTGCCCATTATCGTTTGTTGTGGTAGAAAGATTTGCAATTTTAAGACTAACCTTTGCACCTTTAATTGGTGAATTATTTGATGCATCTTTAACTGTCCCGGTAATATTTATATCTTGAGAATAGGCAGAAAATAAAATCGCGCCAAATAAAATAAAAACACTACAAACCCTTAAAAAATGCTTCATAAACACTCCTTTTTAAAATGTTAATAAAGTAACAGCTTTAATTAATTTAAAAAATAATTTACTAGTTAGTAAAAAAAGTTACCTTTTTTACCTGATTATATTCTCCATTTGCTTTAATACGAATGAAATATATTCCAGAATTAATTTTTGCTTTATTTAAATCTACATAATGCCACCCTGCCTTTTGTTTTAATTTTGGCATATTAAATATAATACTTCCTTTTGCATTCATAACTTCAAAATCAGCATTACAATCTTGATTTATAAAATATTTTATTAGTTTCCCCTTTGTTGTTATATAAGCATAAAGTGGCGCTGCTTTTGATAGATTAATATTTTGAGCAGATACAGATGGTTCTGGAGGCAAGGGATAGACTCTAAAAGTTGTAGTCGCGGTTCCTTGCAATCCGCTTGCCGTTGCACTCACGGTGACATCGCCGGGAGTAAATGTTGCTCTTACTACTACTTTGCACATACCACCTTCGGCATTTAATTCTGGGTCAAGCGGAGAATGATAATAAAGACTCTGGCCTGATGTTACTGTATGATCGGATCCTCCTCTGTAATTACCGGGACCAGAAACACTAAAAGTTACTTTATTATTTGCTGTTGGGCACCAATTACCATCTGCGTCAACTATTGTTGCGAGTATAAATGCAGCATCGGTTCCATTTGCATATATTTTAAATGTATCACCATCGGGTTTTACAAGCGGTGGTTCAACTGTTAAAACAACATGATGTGGCGCACCTGCGGTTTTCTTTTCATCAAAACAAACAACATTTCCATTCTCATCCAAACCTTCGGCACGTAAAGTTCCCGCCTGAAATGTTACATTCCATTGACACTGGGTTGGCATTAAAGCCGTACCCGTTCCTGTATCAGGATAAGGCACACGTTCTCCCTGGCTTACTCCATTAATAAGCAACCTTGCTTTTGGACAATTGGTAAAGGCATTAACAGTAACATTACCAGATCTGTTCCAGTGGTGGGCTAATGAAATAACAGGTTTTACCTTATAAGGGGTCCAGCAAGCCTTATAAATATGATACAACATTTTTGGTATACGGTTAAAATCCATCATAGAGGAGGCAAAAGATCGTCCCAGTCCACTTTCTCCGGGTGTATCCATTAGATACCAGTGAACAAGGCCAAAGCATTTTGCCCTTTTGCTTTTTTTCCAGTTTTGAACATATTCATTTGCAAAAGTAAGCTCATTATCATAATCAAATCTATATGCCCTGCTTCCACCCCATGCTTCTGCACCCCAGGCAGGCTTGTCTGGATATCCACTGTGAAGCGAAATTTCGCAGCCGGTAGCAGAACATGCATAAATATCTGCTACACCCGATTTTCCTGCTTCGCCAAATCCCCTATCGGATTGTGCCCTTGTATTAACTGGATCCAATTGATGTTCTAATTCATGAAGTTCTCTGCAATAATCGGGATCTATTGGGCCATTACTAACCTCCCAAGCAAGAATAGAAGGATTGTTTCTGTCTCTAATTATCATGTCTCTATGACATTCTCTTTTTAATGTTTTTTTATAATCTGTAATTTGGGCTGTTGCAAAATTTCCCTCAAGCTCGCCACTGGGCTGCACAAGCATAATTCCATAAGCATCGCATGCAGCAGTAAATTCGGGACTATGAGTAGAATGACCCGGTCTCCATAAATTACCACCCGCTTCAACCAAAAGCTTTGCATCGCGCCATTGTTGTTCCTCTGGCACTGCTGTTCCTAAGGCAGGATAATCGTATCTTGACGCTCCACCCCACAAATAATGAGGATGACCATTAATAATAGGAAAATCTTTATCCCATGTTATTACCCTTATACCAAGCGGACTCTGAAATACATCTACAGTAACATTATTAACCTTTACAATATGAAAAACCTTATACATATTTGGTTTTCCATATATGCTGTTTGCTGGATACCATAATTTTGGATTTGTGACTTCTGCAGTTTGATCAAAAACATAATTTGAATTTGCATTTATAATCTGCGATTTTGCCTCTGTCCAAACAACATTTTTATTCGCATCTACAATTTTTGTTATTAGAGTTACATTTGCTGGCTCACTATTATCGTTTTGGACATTTGTTAAAATTTTTATAGAAGCCAAAGCATCAGTTGCAGAAATTGTAGAAACATAAGTGCCCCAGTTGTTTACAACAGAATAAACATTTAATGGTACATAAACCTTGTCTGTAATATGCATCCATACGGGACGCCATAACCCATAATCTCCCTGACCAAATCTAAAATCTATAGAAAATGTTGGAAACTGATAAAATCCTTCACTACCGCTTACTCTAACCGCAAGAACATTTGTATCGGGCAAAAATTTAACATAGGGAGTAAGATCTACAACAAAAGGAAGAAACCCAATAACATGAGTCGCATTAGGATTTAATGCACTGTTACCTTTAATAAAAGTTCCATTTATATATACCTGACATCCTACATGAGATGCTTCAAACTCAACAAATATTTTTCTGTTAGAATAAGCTTTGTCTAAGGTAAATTTCTTTCTGTACCAGCCTATTCCTCCCATAGCAGGTCCGGGACCTCCGGCATCTTTATTTATATAAGTGTCGGTATCGTTCCACGTATGAGGCAGTCCAACAGTTTTCCACGAGGCATCGTTGAAAGATGGATTTTGAGCATTCTGAATATCTGATTTTATAAATTTCCATGGTGTTGCACCCAGATTAATTTTTACCCTATTACTTGGTTCCCCATTGTAAGTTTCTGAAAAAATAGAAACCGAAAAGAAAATGATAAGAATAAAAACCACAAAAATTTTATTTTTCATACACTCCCCCTCTTTTATTTAGGATATTTATTTAGAATATAAATATAAGTAAAAAAAGTCACTCATACTTTAATTTTATTTAAATAAATAGAATACATGTTCACTTTAGTGAACATTTTTAAAAAAAAATTACAAATTTTGCAAAAAACAATATTATTTTGCAAAAGCTTACATTATTATTTGGAAAAATTAAATATGGGTTTACTTTTATTAAAAAATAAAAAGTTTATTTTAACACTAATTCTTTTGTTGTCATTTATTGCTGGCTTTTGCACCATGTGTTATGAAGTTTTATGGTTCAGGGTGCTTAAGTTTTTTGTTGATAGCAGTATTCATTCTTTTGCTATAATGCTTATATGTTTTTTAACTGGAATGTCTATTGGCAGTTTTATTTTTTCTAAATTTATAGATGTAAAAAAAGATTTATTGTTTCTTGCCGGATTATCGGAAATATTTATAGCCATATTCTCTCTTTCAACCATCTATCTGATTCCTAAAATAAATACTTTCATTGATTATTTTACCAAAACTTTTGGCGAAAGCTGGGGTGCAGAAATTTTAATAAGATTTATAATCTTTTTAATTGTGATGTTTATACCCACAGCTATTATTGGTGGTGTTTTTCCATTAATCTGCCGCATTTATTTTAATCAACGCAATGGTATAGGAAAATCTGTTGGCGAAATTTATGGAATTAATACTATAGGAGCCGTTTTTGGTTCTTTTGCCAGCGGATTTATTTTAATACCTCTATTAGGTGTTCAAAATGGCATTGTTTTAACAAGCATCTTTAATTTAATTATTGGTGTGATTTTTACTATCATTTCAAAAACTTTTTTAATCAATAGAATTATGACATCGTTATGTTCTATTATAATATTTACAATAATAATAATTATTCTGCCACAAAATGCATTTTTATCTGTTTATACTGCTAAATATCCATCACCACAACACACCTTACTTTACATAAAAGAAAATATAAATGGTACAACAGCGGTTTTTAAAGACTCAAGAAAAGAACAGCAAAAATATCTTTTAATAGACAATACAGGAGAAGTTAGCACCGATTATTTTAGTATGAGAGCTTTTAGATTTCTTTCTGTTTTGCCGGTAATTTATTGCAGCGAAGCCAAAACTGCATTAATTGTAACTTTTGGAAGCGGTATAGTGGCAGGCTCTATTGCCTGTATGCCAGAAATAAAAAAAGTTGATTGTGTAGAAATATGCAAAGAAGCTTTTAATGCGGCAATAAACTTTTCTTACGAGAATCACGATGTATTACATAATCCCAAAATAAACTTTATAATTAACGACGGAAGAAATTATATATTAACCACAAAAAACAAATACGACATAATAAGTGCCGATGCAACTCATCCCACAAGCAGTGATAGCTGGATACTTTACACAAAAGAATTTTATGAACTATGCAAAAAAAGACTTGCAACTAATGGTGTTATGTGCCAATGGATTCCTCTTCATGGGGTTTTAGAAAAAGATTATAAAATAATTTTAAAAACATTTAACAGCGTTTTTCCTTATGTTTGTGTTTTTTATTCTGGAGGATATAAAACCTTTGGGCATACTGTTCTTATTGGTTCTAATGAACCTTTACAAATAAATTTTCAAAAAGCACAGATGCTTCTTGAAAATAATATTGCTAAAAATGATTTGGCTTATGTAAATATTTATAGTATCTTTGACATTTTCAATGGCTTTCTTTTTGATCAAAATTATATATCTGATTTTTTAAAAAATAACCCTATAAATACCGATGATAAACCAAGAATTATTTTTTCTAAATTTGAGCTTGAAAAAAATCCATATATGGATCCGCAGCATATTGTTAAAAAAAGGCAAAATATTTCTAATCAGATTATTTTTTCGGATTCCTTAAATAAAGATGCCATATTAAATAGATTAGAAAAAAACTTTAAGGCAAACGAATATCTATTCAACGGACTATGTTTAGAATACAAAGAATCAATTATTCGTATGAAACAAAACTTTAATCAGAATAAAAAAGGCATATTAAATAATCTCTATGAAAGCAAAAATTTATTTGAACAAACAATTTCAAATTACCAGAATGCAGTCAATCTTAACCCAGAAGATTACAATGCAAAATTTCTTTTAATGAGAATTTATTCAGAATACGAATATCTAAATTCTTTTATAAATTCCCTAAATTATAAATAATAAAAAAGGAGCTTTAAATTGAAAATCGGGTTAATCGGCTTGCCCCTATCAGGAAAAACTACAATATTTAATGCGCTTTCAAAATCAAATGTAAAAACTTCAACTTTTTCTGGTACTAAATGTTCGCCTAATATTTCTGTAATAGACGTAAAAGATTGGCGAGTAACAAAACTATCTGAAATTTATAAGCCTAAAAAAACAACTTATGCAAAAATTGAATTAGTTGATTTTGCAGGCGTAAAAAAAGAAGAAAATAATGCAGATTTATTTGAACCAGAAATAATGCGCCTTGTTAAAACGGTTGATTGTCTGGCTATTGTTTTAAAAAATTTTCCTTTGAGCGAGAACGACACTACTAATCCGTTAACGAATCTCATAAAAATTGAAGATGAACTTATTATCTCAGATCAAATTGTTGCCGAAAATAGAATAAAAAAAATTAAATCTCTTGGAAAGGCATCTAAAAATCAAAGCAATGTTTTAGAAGATAAAATTCTTAACAGAATCATAGAATACCTTAATAATTCAAAGCCTATCAGGAGTATAAATTTTACAACCGAAGAGCTAAAAATTATTAAAGGGTTCCAGTTTCTTACCCTAAAGCCAGCCTTCATAATTCTTAATTCCTCCGAAGACAAATATAAAAAAAATAAAGATATTTTAGAAGAATTAGAAAAAAAGTACAGCACAATAGAATTTTCAGGTAAATTTGAAATGGAACTTTCGTCGCTGGACGAGTCTGAAAAACAGGATTTTATGAAGGATGCAGGAATAGAAAAATCGGCTGCCGACATTCTAACAATTTGCGCCTATAAAACTTGCGGCATGATATCTTTTTTTACAGTAGGTGAAGACGAAGTTAGAGCATGGGAAATAAAAAATGGATCTAATGCTGTAGAAGCCGCAGGTGCCATTCATTCGGATCTTGCGAGAGGATTTATTAGAGCAGAATGCTTTAGTTACGATGATTTAATTTCTGCAGGCTCAGAAAAAGTATTAAAAGTAAATGGTAAAATAAGAATGGAAGGAAAAGATTATATTGTAAAAGATGGAGATATTTTATCTATAAGATTTAATATTTAAAAAATGCCGATATATAATCCAAAATAATGCAATAGAATTATTAAGAAGATATTTAAGTTGCCAATTTTTAGAATAGAAGAGTTATTTGTTTTATTTTACTAAAAAAATATGCAATCAAAATTTATTACTAATTAATAGCTTGAAATAATTTTCTCTGTTGTAAATAAATATTTCTTATTTTAAGCAATTCTTCATCGTATCTTCCATCTTTAAAATCTAAAAAAGACCATTCAAATGGTCTATATTTGCCTTCTTTATATCTTGCAATAAAGTCTGCATAAATTCCTTTGTCTATATATATCTTCTGGCCTGCCTCTTTTGCCGATGCTAATACAATTTTATTATGATCAAGATAACCACAATCACAGTTAACTGTTCTTTTTTTATTAACAGAGAGATTTTTTTCTATATTGTTGCATTCAAGTTTCATATTAACAAGGAGCGTTGGTTCGGCAAGATTTTCTAAAGATATTAAACGTCTATATAATGGCCTGCCCATTTCTGGTTCATAATAACTGGTAACATCAAATAAATGGTCTTTACCATTAAAATCTATATTGCCCCAATTATCAATAAACATATATAAGGCTTTTTCAAGATAAGATATCTCTCTATACAAAACGGCTATAAAATATTTTACTGGTAATGTTTTTTTTACATCAGCCATTTTTAACAATCTCCAGAGATCTTTTCACAATATTTTCGTTTATTCCTATATTTTTTACCAAAAATTCTATTTGTTTTTCTAAATGTAATTCTATTCTTTTTGTGGATGTTGCAGTTCTTTCTGCAAAAAGGTTCCCCTGCATATACTGATGAGAGCCATTAAATACTCTTGTTACAACAGGATAAGACATCATTTCAAAAGCAAAAGAATCTACCCACGCCTTTTTAAAAGCCTCATCGCTAACAGGTTCTATTTTAAAAGTAAGTCTTAATTTTCTGTTTCCTTTAACACTCGTATATAGTTCTATTTTTTTTCCACTATCTTGCGGAATAAGTTCAACTCTGTTAAATTCTGTATCTATGTAAATTGGTTTTTCGGGTGAAATCTTAACAGGAGCAAAAAGCAAATAACCCGGATCTAAGATATAAAAACTATTATCCTCTCCCAAAACCATAAGACCGCAATGGGTATTTGGTCCATAATGCCTGTCTGCAAGAATAGGATAGGCTTTTATACCAAAAATATCCAATATAGCAACAAAGGTAGCACTTAGCGAAAAACATGTTCCTCCAGTACCAAATTTTAGATGATCGGCTATAACTTCGTCGGGATATCTCATTGCAGATTCTGCACTAATTACCTGTGATGATTTTAATATTTTAGTTAAATTTTCAAAAGGCATATTTTTAAAAGATTTTGCAAACTGCAATAATAAATCGTTTGTATTTATATTATAAAAGTTTATTTGATATTTTATTAAGAATTTATTAAGAACTTCAAAATTATTAATTTGGAGCCATGGAGCGTCATGAATTCTTTTTTTGTTTAAAACAAAATTATTAAACATCTTTTAATAATTTTAATTAACGGTTTTATTTGTTTATTACCATTTTGGGATTAACAATAACCTTAACACAACTAGCTATAGAATTTGCTATAAAACAAGCCTTATGTGCCTGAGTATGAAGATCAAAATATTTTTCCAAAGAAGGTAGATTTTCACCGCTAAAATAAACTTCTGGAGATAATTCTATTTTAACCATTGCAGTTTTTCCAAGATTATTTTTTCCGAGTTCGCCAAAAGCATTGTCTAAATATTTGTCAACGATATAGCCTTTTTTACTTGTAAGAGCCAAAAATGTTAACATATGACAACTTGATACCGACATAACAAAAGCCTGTTCTGGGTCAAGACATTTAGGATCTCCATAGTATTCTGGCGCAGATGACGCACAAATAGTACTTCCTTCTCCATATTTTATTATATGATTTCTACTATAAGAGGAATAATTAAAATCGGGAGTATTTCTTATCCATTGTAAAGTAATAGTATGTTGAGACATTTTTAATCCTTTTTTATTTATAAAATAATATAAATATGATATCTAAGTTATTGTATTCAGCAAGAATTATTATTAGTTTAATTTAAGTATAGTTAAAGATTTGATATAATAATGGCTATTGATAACTTTAAAATAAATTTGTAAAAGAAATTCAATAAAAGTATATATTTTTCTTCGGCATAAAAATCTATTTTAATATAAAAACCTATCTAATAAAAATTATCTTAAATCAATAATTTTTCATAAAAACTTCTAAAGTATCTAGGGGTTTTTGTATTATTATTGAAATATCTTTAAATTCAGGATATCCAAAAATAAAATTATAAGAGCGTGAAAAGGCAAAGGGCTCCAAAGGTATTCCCAAAAAATTCTTATTCATTTTTGCATCTTTGTTTAAATCATGATGAAATGCTATTGCATATTCTCCTTTTGCAAGCACTAATTTTGCATATAATGTGTGGTTTATAACATTGTTTTTGCTTAACGGAATTATCTGATAATAATAAGGATGTTGTGAAAGAAAATTTAAATCATTTTTATATACTGCAATATTCATGTTTCCTTTTAACGAGCTTATACCACAAATCTTGCATATTAAAGTATCCTGTGAATATACATAACAAATCCAAATAAAGATAATTGCACAAGATAATAAAATTTTATCCATAGCAAAATCTAGTATTATAAAAACTCTTATTAATAAAAATTAATATTTTTCACTACAAATATTTTTTAAAAGCTGTATTTGATTTTTAAATATATTTCATCTTGATCTTTTATTTTTCCAAAATAGGTTCCTTCTTTACCATCTATTATTCTTGCGCCCAAAATTATTTCTGTATTGTCAAGTGGATACCATGCTATTTGAGGTTGTCCTACCAGTGCATAACTTTTTGATATATTTGAAAAATCTTTTATTTCTAGCCCAATTCCAACAGGAGTTAATTTAAGTTTATTATTTAGTAGATTCCAATCAAGATTCCCCATTAAATAATCTTGTATGCTATCACCTCTTTCGTGAACAAATCCATGAACATATTGAAGATTTAAATACATATTCCAAGAAAAAGTATAGTCTATACCTAAAACAAGTTTTACATAAGGGTCTTTTTTCAAATATGGAGATTGAATGCCATTATTCGCCATGTTAATTAACGACTCATATTGTGTGGTCATAGATGGGGGTAATGCAGAAAGCATCTGCATAAGTGTATCTATTGCCTCGTTACGTTTTATAGTCGTAACCATATCATATTGTCTGTCGGGAAAAAAAATTGCTCCTTCCCCCCAAATACCCAGTTTAGAAATTGCTCCAGCAAAATCAATTCCAAGCATGTGTAATCTCGGATAAATCAAAGTAGCTTTTGCAGATTCTATGTTAATATTAAGGTCCATTGCATCTTCAATTAAAGATTGAACACTGGAGGCTTTTGGATTAAGTTCTATGCCCTTTACAATAGGAAGACAATCTCTAAAATAAGCATAACTTACAGAAGCATCAATATCTATAATTGGAATTCTCCCACCTATTTTAATTCCACCACTTGAACTTTCTTTGGGGCTTAATAAAGGCATTTCTATTGTATCGTAAACATTTATTGATTGATTTGTTCCTGGTAAATTTGGCACAGAAGTTTTAAATAAACTCATCATTGGTCCAGAAGGCAAAACAGATGGTCTGAAAAAAGGAATGTAAACAGCCTCTAATGTAACATTTCGTAAATATAAAGAAGCCTTTATGCCATCTGTTCCTAAACGTCTTCCAAAATCCCAAACATCCTCTAAGTCATAAGGTGATAATACATCTGTTGGATTTATACGATCTCCTTTTCCCCAGCTTATTCGCTGGCGTCCTATCCTAAGGTCTAAATTCTCAAAAGCAAGCCCATATAAATCTACATAAGCTTCTCTTAAGAGAATGTTTTGAGATAATAAAAGAGAAGGATTTGTAAGATTAGTAATACTATTGACACTTGGGAAGCCAAGACTCCTTATCCATGTTTCGCCAAAAAATTTTGTTTTTCCAAAAGCATAAACTTCGCCTTTAATATCTAATCTGTATTCGTTCCAGGAAAATTCTACAGGGCTATTTACATTAGCCCTATTATCTAAAAACAAATATCCATTCCAGTTTAAAGAAACAGCTTCACCCAAAGTTTTTGATATTAATAGGAAAATCAATAAAGCCAAAAAACAGCTAATATTTTTAATTTTCTTTTTCTCTTTCATATAATATTCTCCTATCTATTTTACTCATGATTATCCTGCTTATATTCTTTTTCAATTTGATTATCAGCAAAATTTATCTAAGGTTATAGTAATAAAATCATCTCATTAAAAATCTTTCTGTAAATTTTTCGTCGGGTATATTTGTGTCATGTTTAACGCTGATTAAAATCAATTTTGTTTTATGGTTTTCTTTTAAATCTGTCATAATAGATTCTCCTGCCTCCCAATATTTCCCATATTTTGTAAAATTTCCTCTTTCTAAAATTTTGCACTTTTCGTTGTTTTTGTTATAATATTCTATTTTTTCTGCTAAAAAATCACCCTTTTTAACGCTAACAATAAGTTTTGAATATTCTGTAGAAATATTTGGCTTTGCAGTAAGTTCTAAAACGTAATAATTTTTATCCTGTGAAATTATTTTTGCATTCCATTTTTCTGAATATCTTTTTGCCTCAAGATTCTCATAAGTTAAGTCGGTTCCTGCGAATTTTGTATTTTTAACATGAGAAGCTATTCGCCTTGTTTTTCCAAATGCAGGAAGATAAACATACATAACATCGTTTGGTAGAGAAAGAAATCCTATGCCCTTTTGATCTGCAGGAGATACAAACTTCATAAGTCTTTTGTCGGGTCCTTTTTCTAAAGTTATTAAGTCAATTACGCTCTCTTTCTGGTTTTTGTCTATAAGAACAAATCTTACCTGCATATCTTTATCTTTTGCAGCATATAAAACATCGTCAACTTTTTTTAATACATCATCTCCAGAAAGATTATTTTCCTGCGAATAAGAAAAACAAATAAATAGCACTAAAAAAGAAAAAATAAAGCAAATACGTTTCATAAAAATTCCCTCCTATTATTGTTTAATTTAAATCTTCTATTAAATGTGACCTTTGTTCCCATTTTTTCATAAATTTTGCCTTAGATAAAAGAATAATTGAAGGTAAAAGTGTTAAGGCACCAATGGCAGAACCAATCATTGTTATTGCAACCAGCACTCCAAAATGACTAAGTGGAACCAAATTTGCAAAAATAAGAGTGATAAAACCCATGGTTACGGCAAGAGCATTTATTATAATTGCTCTTCCTGTTGTTTTTAGAGTATTATCTAAAGCATCCTTAACCTTATCTATACCTTTAAAAAATGTTTTAAATCTTACAGAAAAATGTATAGAGTAATCTATACCTATTCCTAGTGCAACACTTGCTGCAAGAACGGTTGCAACATCAATTGGAATTTTTGCAAAACCCATTATACCAAACATTAAAACAACTGTTAGCAAAATAGGAATAAGCCCAAAAAATCCACCCACAAAAGAACGTAGCTGAAATGCAATTAAAATGTAAATAAATATTAGCGCAATTATAAAACTTTCTATCTGACTTTTAATTAGGCTGTAATCAAGATGACTATAAATTAAAGGCATTCCGGTATGACCCATAAAAAAGGAAATTTGTTCTGTAGCGTACCGCTTTTCATTTTGAACTTCATTTGCAAAAAATGAGACTGTATCATCAAAAGTTTCAAATAACTCTTGTTTTAGACTATAATAAACAGAACTATCTTTTTCTATATTATTGGATTTACAAATATTTTCTAACAATAAAGAAGCAACAGAGTTTCGCAAAGAATCGGTTGCAGTAGCAAAAGAAGGAAGATAGCCCGCCAAAAAGATTTGTTCTTCTAATTTTTTAAGAGATATTTGGGTTTGCGGGCTTTTTTCTTTTAGAGCCCACAGAATTTGTTCGCTTATTTTATTAATCCTTTTTTTATATAAAATTGTTTTAACAGTATCGGGTAATTGTCCCAAATTAAAAATCAAGAGTTGTGTATCCTGTTTACTTATGTAATTGTTTATTCCATTTACAATGGTATTCATTTTTTTAACATCTAATTTACCAACCATGGCAAGAATTATACCCTCTGTTTTATCGCTATTTAACATCTGATTAACAATATCATTGCCCTCCAGAAGAAAATAAAGATTGTTTACTTTTGCTTTTGATGGCGGAATTATTTCTTCTCCTACCATTACATCATTCATCTTTGCAATTAAGTCTGCAATAGATTGTGAATTTTTTATACAATTAAGAGATTTTAAAAACTTTTTGGTTCTTTGCATTTCTTTTAATACAAATGGATTCTTCATGTCACCTTTTACATAAAGATAAACGGGTCTGGAGCCGCCAAATCTTTGTTCTAAGATATCTTCTGTTATTTTTATTGGTGTATTTTCTTTAAAGTAATCTACTATATCAACTTTTCGCTGAATTCTAGGAAAGCCTATTATGCCAAAAATAAGAATCAATATACCAACAAGCATCAGGAATATGGCATTAGATAAAACAAACTTACCTACATTTATCATTATGGTATCGCTAAGTGTATTTTTTCGCAAAGAATTTTTCATCTTATTTTTAGCCTCTTTTATCTTAATAAAACTTAATAAAGAAGGTACAAACATAGTAGAAATAAGTAGCGAAAAAAACACCCCTAGACTTGTGAATATTCCAAATTCCTTTATCATCGTAAGATATGAGCCAAAAATAAAACTGGTGAAGCCAAAAATTATTGTTATTGAAGCAAGAATTATTCTTATACAAACCTCTCTAAAAGCTCTTTTAGCTTCTAAATTTGTATTTCCATATCTTGCTAGCGGATTTTCGTCGTATTTTGCCAAAATATGAATACATGGAGCAGTTCCAACGGCAATTAAAATAACCGGGATTATATCCGAAATTATGGTTAGCGGAATATTAAAAAGACTCATTGTACCCAGAGTCCATACCACGGCAATAAGCACAGAAAGAAGAGGAATTATAACACCTCTAATAGTTCCAAAACCTATTAGTAAAGTAATAATTATTAAAATGCTTACAGTTGGAATAAGTCTAAAAAGATCAGAAAAAATTAAAGTATTTATTTGATAAACCATTTCTGGCATGCCACCAAAATAAACATGACCCGAAAGTTTTGCAGAATTTACAGCCTTTTTAAGGATTTCAACCGTTTTCATTTTATCTGATTCATCAGCAAGTTGACAAATAATAACCGTTGTTTTACCATCCACCGATACCAGTCTTTCTTTATACATATCTTTTGAAAGAATGTATTCTTTTAAATTTTTATAAAATTCTAAAGAATCGGGTAACGTTGAAGGGTCAATAAGCCTGCTTATTTCCATTCCGTCGGAGGTCTTTTTTATATCTATTATGTTTGTCAAACTGGTTACAGATGAAATACCATTAAGAAGTTTTAGTTTCTCTGTAAGAGAATCCAGTGTAAGAAGAGAATTTTTTGTAAAAAGGCAACTATCTTCTATTGCAATTATTGCAAGAGAATTTCCTTTAAATTTTTTCCCTATTTCATGAAAAAGAGTTACCGCAAGATCATCTTTAGGAAGATAACTAATAACATCACTGTTAATTTTTAAATTTTTAAGCTGATATCCAAAAAAAACTGTTAATATAGCCGTAATAGTAATAATAAAAATTCTATATTTAAAAATAAAATCAACAAATCTTTTCATTTATATTATATCCTCTCATTGGCGTTTCACGATTCCCATAAAAAGAACATTTAAAAGAAGCTCTATGTTTTGTTCTATTTGTTCTTGGGCATCCTTTTCTAAATTTTTTACAGCCCATTCATATTCAAAGCCTTTTATTGCAATAATAATTGCATAACTTGTAAGAGAAATATTTTTAATGTCAAATATTCCTTTATCATTTCCTTCGGTAAGAAAAGATTCTATAAGCTCTCTTTCCTGCTTATCATAGGATTCTCTCATTTTTTGTATAAACTCATAATGTTTTAAATAATCTTCTCTTAATGCGCTATACATATTAAGCAAATCGCGCATGCATTGCATTCTAACTAATGTATAAATTTTTATTTTTTCTCTTGGGTCTAAAATATTCTGCATTGCGCTTAGGAGTCTTTGTTTAAATATTTCTGTTTCTTTTTCTAATACAGCAGAAAAAATTTGTTCTTTGCTGTTGAAATAATAATAAAGCGAGCTTTTCGCCATTCCAACTTCTTTTGCAATATCCTCTAATGTTGTTTTAGACAAACCAAATTTGCCAAATAACTCACCTGCCTTTTTAATAATCAATTCTTTTATTTGGAGATCGCCTTGAATTGACTTTTTCATATTTATATCTTTCGACTAATTTAGTCTAATGTTCTAATTAATTTAATAAATTTTCATTTTTTTGTCAATATTTTTTTATTCAAGTTTCAAATTATATTATTTATGTCATTGATATATAAATAGTTACATAATTTAGGAATATTTATTTTTTATTTGTTTTCAAGATGAATAAATTATTCTTTTTTTAAAAAAACTTTTATTTCTGGTGGGAGAAGTATCACCAGTTTTTGCTATTTTTTTTATGGTTTTAATTTTGTGATATTTTTTAAATTTATGACATTATTTTATAAATAAAAAAATAATAATATTTTTCTGCTGGGGGAAGTCTCCCCCACCTAAATAATTAAAACATCTTAAAAACTTAAAATAAGTTTCATAAAGCAAAAGAGAGATTTCATCCACAAGAATAATTTTTAATAATTTTTTATTTAGTTTATAGTTTACAACTTGACAATTTTTAAGCAATAGCAAAAAATATAAGCAAAATAAGAG
>Ga0123519_10004675_pt1 | contig 22032 bp, 15 predicted proteins | sample YelNatPaOPRAMG02_FD_87396 | JGI IMG/M metagenome (GOLD analysis project Ga0123519, IMG submission 87396) | Hot spring microbial communities from Yellowstone National Park - Yellowstone National Park OP-RAMG-02 (version 2) | ecosystem: Environmental > Aquatic > Thermal springs > Hot (42-90C) ...
AGGGCCCAAGTGACCGTGAGCGAAGGGGACGGAAACTGGCCAACCGCCCCGGAAATCGTAGAAGTCAGCGAGGACAACATAGTCACTTTGTTCACGCCAAGTAACTATTCCTCGTCCTCTGCTTCGTGTGTAAAGGTTCGTTGCGAGGATTTGGAGATTACGGACATTCCCCTAGGGTCTTATCCCTTGCGACTCAAGGTGCTTAAAAGATATGGCCCTGACGTTGAACTAGGTGTGATCACGCAGTGGGAGGAGCGAAATCAGCCCGCGGCAGTTCCGACCTTTTCCAAAGGGGGCGCTGCTTGCCACGCAACATATAGCAGGCCGGGGTCGTCGGAGAGGCGAAGCGTCTACGTTTATGCATCCTCCGCCGGCGATAATTCATTCTTGCTTGAGGCGTCCACGGGAGTACGCCTCGTGGCAGACAACAAAGAGATCTCCAAAAGATTCGTGGTACTTCAGGTTGAATACGAGGCGGAAGGCTTTCAGCGTGATTCGTTCGGAACGAACGGTAGTCAACATCGACTGTTTATTCGCTGACCGGAATTGGGATCAGGTTCAATTTCTGGGTGGAGACTAAGCTGTGAGACCATCGAGCGCTCCGTCGACTCTCTCTTATTTGGATCGCGACTGGCGGGCGACAGAGCTCGGCAACGTCATAACGTTGCAACGCGGTTTTGACCTTCCCGCCGACGAAAGGAAACCCGGTTCCGTACCCATCGTTTCGTCTTCGGGGATTTTCGGGCGCCATTCAGAGGCGAGGGTAAAAGCTCCAGGCGTTGTGACAGGGAGATACGGCACAATCGGGCAGGTGTTCTTTGTCGAGAAAGATTTTTGGCCGCTCAATACGACGCTGTTCGTAAAGGATTTTAAGGGGAACGATCCGCTTTTTGTTTCGTACCTTCTCCGGACAATCGACTTTGCCTCCTGTAGTGATAAAAGCAGCGTTCCAGGTGTGAATCGAAATCACTTGCACGGTTTGAAGGTGCTCGTGCCAGGAGTTGCCGAGCAAAAGGCGATTGCAAAAATTCTTGGGGCACTGGATGACAAGATCGAGTTGAACCGGCGGATGAATGAGACGCTGGAGGCGATGGCGCGGGCCATCTTCAAGTCGTGGTTTGTGGACTTTGACCCCGTGCGCGCCAAGATGGAGGGTCGGTGGAAGCGCGGCCAATCCCTCCCCGGCCTCCCCGCCCACCTCTTCGACCTCTTCCCCGATTCCTTCCAGGATTCCCCCCTCGGCAAGATTCCAAAAGGGTGGAGGGTGGGAACCGTTGGTGAGGAGTTCACCCTGACGATGGGACAATCGCCGCCGGGGAGCACCTACAACGAGCTGGGCGAGGGGACACCTTTTTTCCAAGGTCGTGCCGATTTTGGATTTCGATTTCCTACTGAACGGGTGTACTGTACCGCCGCGACCCGGTTTGCGAGTGCAGGTGACACTCTCGTGAGCGTTCGTGCTCCCGTGGGTGATATAAACATGGCGGCAGTCAAATGTGCGATAGGACGTGGAGTTGCTGCACTGCGGCACAAGACCGGAAGTCGTTCATTTACTTACTACGCCATGAAGAACCTGCAGGATGAGTTTGGGAGTTTTGAGGCAGAAGGAACGGTTTTTGGTTCCATTAGCAAGGAAGGATTCGCAGGAATCCCCTGGGTTGCCCCCCCTGTGAGCCTTATAGAGCGATTTGAGAGCATCGCGTTCCCGTTCGATCAAGCTATCGAAAACGCCGAAGACGAATCGAAGACCCTCGCCGCCATCCGCGACGCGCTGCTGCCCAAACTGATTTCCGGCGAGATTCGAGTGGGCGTCAATGAAGATCGGGTGATAGGCCAATGATTGAGAAGATTCTTAAATTGCAGAACCTAGGTCTTTTCAAAGATGGTACAGTCAATGGTCCAGCTTGCCTAACCCGCGTTTGTGCGATTTATGCGGAGAACGGGCGAGGGAAATCTACGCTAGCGGCTATGCTCCGTGCCGTGTCTTCTGCGGACAGTGTGCGGATCAACGCACGTAGGACAATTGATTCCCAGGACCCACCGGAGATTTCGCTGCTAGTCGAGAAAGCGAGTCAGCCCACGCAAGTGAACTTTACCGGTAACGCGTGGACTGCTCCAGTCTCTTCAATCGTTGTATTCGATTCGGAATTCGTGGAGTTGAACGTATATTCAGGCTTTGAAATCCGGGCAGACCAACGGCAATCACTCCTCGAATTCGCTCTTGGGGACCAGGCTGTACTTCTCAAGAAGAAAGTCGAGCAACTAACAATTGACATTGAAATTCAGACGCGCCGACGCGGAGAGGCTGAAAGGACGATTTCGGGCTATGCCTCTCCACTTGGACTTACCGAATTCATGAGCTTACAGCCGGTTTCCGACGCCAAGTCGCAGATCGACGCATTGCACAAGCGTATCGAAGCTGCCAAGAGCGTACAACAATTGCTCTCCCGAAAGGAACCCGTCGGGCTACCTCCGATCCGATTCGACCTCGGGGAGACATTCGCCACGCTAGCTAAAGAGTTGGAGGACGTAGAAGAATCAGCCGAGGCACTCGTTCGAAAACACTTTGCGAAGCACGGCGGTCTTGGGTTGGAGGAGTGGGTTAGCCATGGGCAGAGATATTTGGTTTTGGACGAATGCCCGTTCTGTGGCCAATCGCTGAGTGGACTCGATTTAATTCGTGCGTATCGTTCCTACTTCAACGAGGCTTACAGCAGATTGAAAAGCGAAGTGGCTTCATTGGAACAGAAAATTGCCTCTGCACTTTCGGAAAGTAAAGTTGAAGCCTTTGAGGGCGCGGTCGCAACAAACAATGCACGCATTGAGGCTTGGAGGGACCAGCTTGAATTAACTGTGCCGATGTTGGCGGCCAATAAAATCCGAATCATCTTAGACCGCGTGCGGCAAGCACTTCTGGCTCTTGCTTCAAAGAAGCGGCAGAATCCACTAGAGGCGGTGGGTTCCGAGTCCCAGCTTCAGGAGCTTACAGCCGATCTCGACGCAGCCAATGAAGTCATCGCCTCATACAACGCAAGTGTGGACGCGCAGGTAGAGAAGATTGAGACTTTCAAGAAATCACTGGCAGGCGAGGATGTTTCGAAATTAGAGTCTGCGGTAAGGAAATTGGAAGCTGCGCAAAAGCGCCAGCTTCCCAAGGTGGTCGACGCGGTCAGTGAGTATCAGGCCGCAGATGCCGAACGAAAGCGTCTTGAAGAAGCAAAGAATTTCGCCCGTGAGCAGGCCGACAAGCTAATAGAAAGCACGCTCCAACAATACCAGGCGACAATCAATAGCTTGCTTACGTCATTTGGTGCTGAATTCTCGATTGAGCAGCTAAAGCCTACCTATGTGGGGAGCGGCGAACCTCGCGCTGAATATGGCCTAAGTGTAAGAAACAAATTGATTAAACTGGGCGGACGCAGTGACGTGCCAAAGACGCCCTGTTTTGGGAACACGCTCGGGGATGGGGATAAGAGAACGCTTGCCTTTGCTTTTTTCATCGCACGATTGCGGACGGACCCGGGATTGAACGACAAGATAGTGGTGCTCGACGATCCGGTGTCTAGCCTCGATAGCAATCGCAGGCATAGGACACTGAAACTCATCTGTGACCTTGCGACGAAATGCCGGCAAGTTATTGTTTTGTCGCACAACCCCTATTTTGTTCGGGAACTTCGGGAGCAGCTGTGTGGCATGAAGCCGGTCCCCCTTACTCTTCGGATTCTGGGCATCCGCAGAGTTCAAAAGGGGTACTCGGCCTTCGCGCCCTGCGACATCGATGATGTATGTTCCTCAGACTACTACCGACACCACAGTCTAGTCAGCGACTACGTTGATGGCAAATCCCAAGCCGATGTGCGAGATGTCGCCAAAGCGATTCGACCTCTTCTTGAGGGTTATTACCATCGGCGATTTCCCCGTCGCATTCCGCGCCAGATGCTACTCGGCCAAGTTATATCCGAAGCCGGAAAAGCGGCTCCGGCGGACCCGCTTTCTAACTTGAAGCCACTAATTAAAGAGTTGAGTGAGATTAACGAATATGCAGGCAAGTTTCACCACGATGCGGATTCGGCCTTCGACCCGGCTCCGCCCAATGATACAGAACTGCTTCAGTTTGCCCGCCGTGCTCTTAACCTGATCTATCAGAATGGGTGAGGGGATGACCGAGAAACTCGCGGAATCCACCGTTGAAGAAGCCGCCCTCGGAATTCTTGAAGGGCTTGGGTACACGATTCTGCACGGCCCGACCATTGCGCCGGGCGAGATATTCGCCGAACGTGCGTCTTATGGCGACGTTGTTTTGCTCAACCGATTGCGCGAGGCGCTCGTCCGAATCAATCCTCAAATCCCCGCCGATGCACTCGAAGAAGCCATCCGAAAGCTACTGCGGACAGAAACTCCAAGTCTTGTGGAAAGCAACCGGCGATTCCAGCAATTTCTGACGGATGGCATCAACGTCGAATACCGGAAAGATGACCGCATCGTTTCCGACTTGGTACAGCTTTTCGATTTTGACAATCCTGACAATAACGATTGGTTGGCGGTGAACCAGTTCACGGTGATTGAAAACCGGAACAATCGCCGCCCGGACCTGGTGATCTTCGTCAACGGCCTGCCGCTGGCAGTGTTTGAATTCAAGAATCTGGCTGACGAGTACGCCGAAATCAAAGATGCTTTCAATCAATTCCAAACCTACAAGCGGGAAATTCCCAGCCTGTTTCACTACAACGAACTGCTGGTTATTTCCGACGGCATCCAGGCGCGGGTGGGGACGATCACATCCGGCCTGGAGCGCTTTATGCCCTGGCGCACGATTGCGGGAGACACGATTGCTCCGAAAGGATCGCTGGAACAGGAAGTCCTAATCCGGGGCATTTTTGAGAAGCGCCGGTTCCTCGACCTCGTCCGACACTTCGTGGTCTTTGAGGATTGGGGGCAATCGCTCATCAAGAAGATCGCGGGCTATCACCAGTTCCATGCCGTAAACAAGGCTGTGGATTGCACGCTCGAAGCCGCATCCCTCGATGGCGACCGGCGCGTGGGCGTGGTGTGGCATACACAGGGCAGCGGGAAAAGCCTGACGATGGTTTTCTATGCCGGCAAGATCATCCAGCATCCCAAAATGGCGAATCCGACGTTGGTCGTCCTGACGGATCGCAATGATCTGGACGAACAGCTCTTCGGCACCTTTTCCGCCTGCAGCGATCTGCTGCGTCAGAATCCCGTCCAGGCCGAGAGCCGTGACCACCTGCAATCGCTGTTGCAGGTTTCATCCGGCGGCGTGATCTTTACGACCATCCAGAAATTTCTGCCGGAAGGGAAGGGCGAAAAGTATCCATTGCTATCCGACCGGCGGAATATCGTGGTGATTGCCGACGAAGCGCATCGAAGCCAGTATGATTTTATCGACGGCTTCGCCCGGCACATGCGCGACGCCCTGCCGAATGCCTCATTTATCGGGTTTACGGCAACGCCTCTGGAAGTGGGTGATAAGAGCACGCCTGCTGTCTTCGGCGATTATATCGATATCTACGACATTCAGCGGGCCGTAGAAGACGGTGCGACCGTTCCCATTTACTACGAATTGCGGCTGGCCAAGCTGGAATTGAAGCCGGAAGAACGTCCAAAGATTGACCCGGCATTTGAAGAGGTGACCGAGCAGGAAGAACCGTCCACCAAAGAAAAGCTGAAGAGCAAATGGGCCCGGATGGAAGCGATGGTGGGGACAGACAAACGCATCGGCCTGATCGCCCAGGATATTGTGAACCACTTTGAAAAGCGGCTGGAGGGCATGGATGGCAAGGCCCTGATTGTCTGCATGAGCCGCCGAATTTGCGTGGATTTATATAACGCGCTCATTAAGCTCCGCCCCGAATGGCACGACGAGGATGACGATAAAGGAAGCCTGAAGGTTGTGATGACCGGCTCGGCTTCAGACCCCGTCGATTGGCAGAAACACGTGCGCGGAGGCAAGGTGCGTCGGGAATTCATGGCCCAACGATTCAAAGACCCGAATGATCCGCTGAAAGTCGTGATAGTCCGCGACATGTGGCTTACAGGCTTCGACGTACCCTGCCTGCATACGATGTATGTTGATAAGCCCATGCAACGGCACGGTCTGATGCAAGCCATCGCCCGCGTGAATCGGGTCTTTAAGGATAAGCCGGGCGGTCTGGTGGTGGATTACCTGGGGCTGGCAGACCAACTGAAGCAGGCTTTGAGAGACTACACGGAAAGCGGCGGGAAGGGCAAGCCGGTCTTTGACCAGGAAGATGCCGTGGCAAAGATGCTGGAGCTTTATGAAGTGTGCTCGGATATGTTCCACGGCTTTGATTACTCGAAATTCAAGACGGGTAGCCCTGGCGAACGGACTGCCGTGATCCCTTCCGCCATCGAGCATGTCCTGCAACAAGAGGACGGCAAGAACAGGTTTATGAATGCCGTCATCCAACTGTCAAAGGCGTTCGCGCTTTCTGTGCCGCATGAAAAAGCTATTGCCATCAGGGATGATGTGATCTTTTTCCAGACGGTCCGGGCGGGCATGACAAAAACCATGTCGGGAACCACAAAACCTCAAGAGGACCTGGACGCTGCCGTCAGGCAGATCGTTTCAAGGGCGATTGCAACGGATCAGGTGATCGATATCTTTTCGGCAGCAGGACTTAAAGCCCCGGATATATCCATTCTCTCCGATGAGTTTCTGGCCGAGGTCAAAGACCTGCCGCAGCGGAACCTGGCGTTTGAAGTTTTGAAGAAGCTGTTGAGCGATGAAATCAAAGCGCGATCCAGGAAGAATCTTGTTCAATCGCGCCTGTTTTCGCAATTGCTGGAAGAGGCAGTTCGAAAGTACCAGAATCGGTCCATCGAAACAGCGGCAATCATCCAGGAATTGATCGACCTCGCCAAGGACATGCGAGAGGCTGCCAAGCGCGGTGAAAAACTCGGCTTCACTGACGAAGAGTTGGCGTTTTATGATGCCCTGGAAGTGAACGATAGCGCTGTCAAGGTGCTGGGCGACGAAACGCTTCGGACTATTGCGCGGGAACTGGTCGAGACGGTTCGGAGGAACACAACCATTGATTGGACGGTTAAGGAAAGCGTGAAGGCTAAGCTGCGCACAATGGTGAAACGCATTTTGCGGAGATATGGTTATCCGCCAGACAAGCAAGAGAAGGCAACGCAAACGGTTCTGGCACAAGCTGAGTTGCTCTGCGCTGGATGGGCTGCATGACAAAGCAGTGCAATCGCATGGAGAGTTCAATTCCAAAGGTATGGGGACGCAGAGCATGACTGAACAGATGGAAAGCCCTGCAATCATCTGAAGAAAAACTGGCATTACTGCAGCGATCTACTGTGAAGATGCAAAGATAGGAGTTGCCATGCTCCCTGCAATCGAGCGGGGCATGTCCTAATTCGACTTGGAGCAAACCAGACCGTTATGCCCGTCCCCTTTGCTTCCTAAGCGAACTTCAGTAAATTAGGCCGCAATCACGTAAAATTGACTTACATTACATTTTGGGGGTGATCGGTGGAACTTGTCCGGCCCAAGAGAATCTAGGCCAAATGGGGGCAAATTTGACCAACAAAAAGGCCAGACAGTCATTGTACCGCCTGGCCTCATCTTTTTGCTCGTATTGGAATACCTTTTACAAACTGCCACCTCCTAAAATGAATTGCTAGCCTTGCCTGGCCTGGCCTCGCCGCGCCTTGCCCTGCCGCGCCATGACACTCTATCAGATGCTCGCAACTGTTGATGGTTACAAATTTTCGAAGTTTTTTGACCAGAAACTTTTTGTGCGGGCATACGAGCGCGACGATCGCTTGGTAACTTTTGCCTGCTTCCGACCGGGTCCACCCCTCATGGTGACCATCCGGCAATTTGATGTTAGGACATTGTTAGGGCTTGCAGACCTGTCTATGTCTAATCTTGCCAATAATGTCCTTGGGTATGTAGCCCAACTGCTATATATAATAGGAGTGACGAGATTTTAAGTCCCTTGCGTCTACCAGTTCCGCCACCCCCGCACGCTGAGAGCAAAAGAGGTTTCTGATTTCAGCAGAAGTCGGTTTTTCAAGGCAGAGGGAAAATAGAACCGCGGCCAAGTGGCCCATCGTTATAGATTTCAATCACATCGTAACTAACAAAGTCTATCACAAAGCCCGCGCCAGCTTGCTGCGTTTGCCACTCGTTGACGCGCGGGAGAATGGATCGGCGGAATGTCCCGCCAAATCTTCGCCAGGCGATGGGGAAGGGAGCGAAAGAAAAGAACCGGCGGAGGGCTTCCCCCTCATCAGTCGTCTGTTCGCGCACCTGATTGAGTCGCGGGCGTTAGACGATCACCTGGTCGAGAAGCTGCCCGACCGCGCGGTGAGCTTCCAAGACGGCGGTTTTGTGGTCCGGCGTGCCGGAGAGGTCGGTGTTGGCGAAAGCGATCCTGCCGAACGGGGCCGCGCGCAGGACCTCTCTTGGAGCGGGTTTGCCGTCTTTGCCGAAAAAGAAGCCGGGCTGCGGATTGACGTAAGCGTGACCCCATCGGTTCAGGACGATGCCGGCGATGTCGCGCCGGGCGTCGAACCCGGACTGCGAAAACATCGTGGTCAATTGCTCACGGATCTTCCGCTCGTAATCGCGATAAGAAGTTGACAGCAACTCCATTCTTCCACGGTTACCCTGGTCCTCGATGGGCAGGCCGGGATAGCAGAAGAGGACCTTCAGCGTGAGCACGGTGGGTGAATCAGGACCGATTGTTGGTGCGGCGCCATTCCAGACGGGAACTTTGTGTACGGAGGTGAACGACCCGATGCCTTCAAACCACTGCGCGCTTGAAATTCCCAGCTTGTACAGGAAGCGCCAGTTTCGCACCGCAACGTTTGCGATCATGCAGGCCGAGCGGTAAAACTGCGCGTAGGCTTCGCGGTGGCTTTGGGGCAGGTCCCGGACGATAAGTTTGCTGGTCCAGCATCCGCCGGCCATCACCGCAGAACGCGCCTTCAGGCGATAGACTTTACTGTCCTGCGTGTACGTCACCCAGACAAAGTCGGAATTTCGCGCCTGTTTCTCGTGTTCGACGCGTACGACAGTCGCTCCCAGGCGGATCCGCGCGGATTGCCCGGGCCGATCAAGGGCCTGAAAATTGATCCGGCCACCGCATACGGCTTCGAGCGTTTTGGGGCCAGTGATAGAGTCCGGAATGAGTGTCTTCACTATGTGGCGAGCGATTCCGGCATTGCCGCCGGGGAAAGCGTACCAGCCTGTTTCCGGCGTATCGTCGAGCGCGCGCAGCGCATCGAAAGCATAGGCCGTATAAGCCGATAGGACGTCGGGGCCGAGGCCGAATCCGCCGCCTTCGCCGGGAACCAGCATCGTACGGATCGTTTCGCGGCTTAGCCCCTGTTCCATCAAATGCTCTTCCAGAGTGATGCTGTCCAGCCGCCGCGATGCTGTATCGCCGGGATATTCAAACGGAAGACCGTGCGCACCCGCGCTCTTATCCCGCCACGCAAGCAGTTCATTCCGCATGGGAGCGGGGATCGGCGCGCCCTCGAGCCGCTTCTTCCACGGGTCGATGATCCATTTGCCGGGGTTCTGGCCGAACTTTGTCCCGAAGAAGTACCCAACGGGTGAAGGCATCGCCTCAAACGTGCGGCCCAGCGGAATCTCCGGCAAAGGACTTCCCCACGTCTGGTACTTGAATTTGTGCCAGTCGATCCCAAGCAGATCATAAAAGCGGGCGATGAAGCTGTACGGGTAGGGAACCTGGAAGTGGTCCGAACCCTGCGGGGCGGTAAGTCGCTGGCCTTCCACGATAAATTCGTTGCGCTTGGCTTCTCCGCCGAAGACGGGATGATTGTCGAGTACCAGGCAGGAAAGCTTCCCGCCCGTCTCGCGCTGGAAAAACAGCGCCGCGGCCAGGCCGCTGATTCCGCCACCAACCACGACGCAATCGAAAATCTCGCCGGTGTCGGCGGCATCCGCAGGGGGATTGTCGAATACATGGTCACGGATTTTGTGACCGGCATCCATCACTTCGGCGGTGTTGCCGTTGGAGTTTTGATAATCGCCCACGCCGCCGTAGCCGGTCCATTGTTTGTTCTGCGCGAGAAGCTCGGCCGGCGTCAGCGGGCCAAGAAGCAGGCTCCCGGAAGCCAGCAGAGTGGAATTAAGAAAATCGCGGCGGCAGATCCGGCGGTCCATGCCCAGCAATTTGTCGGCGCGTTCATCGCGTTTCGATTCGGACATTCAAATGCCTCCGACGGTGGTGCAGATGTGGAGTTTATCACGCCTGTCTGCATTTCGAAGAGATGATGAGCGCGTTTATTAGGGTGGAGAGAAGCACGTTCTGCTGGATACGGACTCCGGCTGCAACGGAAATCGATCCGCTATGAAGAGCGAAGGCGCTTTCCCGGCAGGCAGCGGCTGCGAAGTGAAATCGCCCGCGGCAGATCTGAGTCTCGCGTTGGGCTGAATCGATGGGGTTCAGCCTCGGAGGCGGCTGTTCAGCCCAACGCTAAAGCGGAGATGATGACGGGCATCCCCCGACTTTGCGGATTCACACGGGCCGCATAACATGGTAATGACGCAGTTTGGGGTTGCGCGGGGCGCGGGACATGCTCCAATCGCCGCATGAACTTCATGAATATGGCCGCTGAAAGGAAGGCGGCCAACGAGGCGGCGGTTACTTGGGGGTCTGCACCCGTTGTTGGCCTCAGGCAGCAGCGTTCCTGCGGTTGGACGCGCCATCGGCAACCGCACCGAATCTGGCGAGGACGCCCACCAGCTTTTCGGCGATTGTCTGGCTCCAACTGCGCTCGTCGGGCACTTCCACAACTGGGACTGTCTCGACCAATTCCGCGGCGGTGTCCGATGTGACCGTTCCGTCCAAGTCCCACATCACATCGAAGCGCGTGCCTCCCTTGCTATACCTCACGATCAGGTTGTATCCGTGCCGCGAAGCGTAGCGGATCGCTTCATCCCGGTCTGTGAATGATTCCTTAAACTCGATTCGGGCTGTCCAGTTGAAGTTTGAACTTGGGATAACAGAGATGGTTCCGTTCGGATTTGGCATTTCTTCCTCCCCGCACTCATTGAACGTCGAAACTCCTAGGCTTGCAATCGGACGATGGTACTACAACCATCGGCTAAGTTCTTCTAAGTCAAAGCAAACACAGGGCTTATGTACAGTACTGATCAGATACGTCGATAACAGATTATTCCCAACTAAATAAACAGCGCGCAGCGGGCCACCCTGTGGAGGAAAAATCCGGTGTATGCGGCGCCCGCTGCTTGAGCATCGAGATACAGCCGACAATCGTTGCTCTTATGGATCGCCGATAGATGGCTTTGAGTCGAAAATTGGTCTCGTTATTACAAAGCCTGTGGTGGCTGGAGGGAAGGAGCAATGCATCATTAATGGCGAACTGCTTCGGGCTCCTGGTGCAAGCAAGTTCGATGACATTCTACCCATTTGAATGAGGTTCTGTACCGATGTGGCCGTGCAAGGCGTGGTTCGATATGCTAAGAACTGGGCGATGAAAATCGATCTGGCGCTGGCTGAACTCGTGCTGGCGGTCCACCTGCTCTTTATTCTGTGGGTGGTGGGCGGGGTTCTTCTGGTGCGTCATTATCCGCAACTCCGGTGGTGGCACATTGTCACCCTTGCGTACAGCATCGTAATAGAAGTCGTCCCTTGGCCTCCCTGTCCGCTGACTCTGTTGGAGCAGACACTCGAGAAACGTGCAGGCTATGCGCCCTATCAGGGTTCGTTTCTTCTGCATTATCTGGATGAACTTGTTTATCCCAACATTCCCCTGGATCTCTTAATCATTTTGGCCGTGATGTTCTGCGCCGCGAATCTTGCGTACTACGCCTTCAGTTTCCGCGGGGGCATCCTGCGGCAATTTAAATTCCGGAACAAGTAGCCGCAGCACCGTCTTATTCGATGGACTATCTATGCGGGGTTCAGATGCTTTTAGGAGGGGTCCCGGCGTCAGGATTGATTGAAACCGCTTTGGTGTACCGTGTCTGCCGGTGCGGTTGCCGGTATAATTTGAAAAGCGCGATAGCAGGCGGGGAACATCCATGGTTGCTTGCAAGGGCGGGCGCAGGCGTTGGGAAGGTCGAGTCAAAAAAGCCTGTGTGTCCCTTGGACTGACAGTCCTGCCAAGCTTACTTTGTGCCGTGCCTCTCAAGTGTCAGGAAGTGTTGCCTCCAGAAGAGCAGGCGGAAGCGAACCGGCTTTTCGACCAGAATTTGCGTTCAGATCCGTTGAAGTGCACGATCGATCGCGAAAGGACTTCGCTCGACTTTACCTTCCACTTCGATACAGGTTTTGTCATTACATGCCCATTCCAGGAATTTGGCGGACGAAGGACCCTCTTGACGATTTACGTTCGAGTGACTCCCGTGGGTGGTACGCCTGTGCTCCTGAAAACGTTAAGAATTATCCGAGGGCTCTCCATCAAACCTTCGCAGGTGTATCCGGGGAAGGGGAAAGCGTATTTCGTGGTGAGGGGCGGTTTCTCGGTGGGCGAAGGTCGCTATCGCGTCGAGGTGCTGATGCAGGACCCACGCAAGCGCACGTGCAGGCGTGCATGGTGGATCAAAATACCGCACCACGCTCAGAGGTCGGTTCCGATGGTTCTGGCGCCAAATCACGTATCGTCGCTGCACATCCCTACCTGGCGCGGGCCGCAACCTGGCGGGCTTCACCTGGCCGTGCTGCTCAGCGCTGGATCATTTAACCCGCGAGCAACGCGCCTGGGTGTTGGTTACCAGATGATGCTCTTGCAGATCCTCTCCACGTTGCTTCAGCAGATACCCTGCTCGTCAGTACGGCTGGTGGCGTTCAATCTGGACCAGGAACGCGTGATCTACCAAACTGATTCGTTCAGACCCTCGGGGTTCGCCGAACTCCAGGAATCGTTCAATGGCCTCAACCTCGGCGTCGTTTCCGTTGAGACTCTCAAGAGGCGCAATGACTGGGCGCAGATGCTGGCCACGCTCACGAACCGTCAGTTGACCGCACAGCCGCCTCCTGATGCCGTGATCATCCTGGGACGTTCCTATCGCTGGATGAAAAGAGTCCCCAGAGAAATGCTGATGTTCCGCTACGAAGGCATGCCCAGGTTCTATTACTTCGAGAATGGACCGGAGAACCTCTTTCCGGATTCGCTGGGTTTTCTCACGAAATCCCTCGGAGGAAAAATCTACAGGATCACCACCCCACATGACCTGGGAACTGCTATTCAGAAGATGCTTGCGCAATTGCGAGGACCCGAACCTACGGTGACGGCCAGTAAGTCACGGCAAGGCGAGTAGCGGCAGGCTTACCTCTGGCGCGGCGCTCGTCGGCCGCTCGCGAATCACTCAGCCAAGACGATAACTTCAAGTGCAAATCGAATTTCCGCAATGGCGAGAGATTTGTCGGACTTCCTGGTATAGACCACGATGTTGCTTGAGCAACTTTCGTTGAGCTCCGTGTGCTTGCCGTCGACAGTGGCAATGGTTGTCCGTTACTTGGCAAATGTAATCGTTACGCCGGCGCCGTTGATTTCAGACGCCACCTGATATGCACCCTTTGCAGGATACGTGCGTGCCAGTATATCGTCGCATGAGATCGTGATTTCGTTCTCAGTCGCTTGGCCAAAAGCAGATTTCCGGCTTCGACCCATCCCGTTCGGGACGGGGCTTCGATCGAAATGACGGCCCCTGAGCTGACGCCCTGACGGGGCCGCTGCTGGTGGAGGGCGTCCGCGTTCGAACGTCATCACAAGCCGGCCTGATTGGAGCGGGCACGTCGGTGATAGCCCTCATCATCTTTACCTCGGCGTTCACCGCATACATGTTCACGACCGATCTTTGTCCCAGCGGCCAAACACTGAAAGTGGGTCAATACACTGTGGTTGTGAATGAAAAGCTGGACAAAGTTGAGTTCACTCAGAATTCAAGGGCCACCAGCAATTGCAGGTGCACCAGTGGAAAATAGAATGCAAGAAACGCAAATCCAACTTCAGCAAGGCAGCGGAAACGTCCAGGAGCTTCAGCAGATCCAGCTTAAGAGCGAGACCCGCACCACTAATCTGACGTCTTAAGCCTACTGCGACGGTCGCGCGAATCGGGCCGCCGGCCTGCGGCCCGAGCGCACCTGCGACTGTCGGCCGGTGTTCCCATGGATTGAAGGACCGTGCCTCCCGGCGAGACCAGAAGCCATGGGATTTATGGTCCAGCGGATTAGAAGAATCGGATCCTTTATGGCAGGCGGCGGGTCCTATTCCATTTCGACGGTCTCATAGACGTGGTCTCTGAGGCCCTGGATGAATTGTCCACTGCCGGTTTCAAGCTCAAGGACGACGATCTCGTTATCGCCTGCTCTGAGCCACACCGCCGGAAGATAGAGGGTCTGCTGCGGACCAATTCTCCAGAACCGGCCCAGGTGGTGGCCATTCACCCAGACGTGGCCCTTGCCCCACCCGCGCATGTCAAGGAACGTGTCTCCGAGTGCCGAGAGCCGGAAGGTTCCGCGGTAGAAGCGCGGGCCGCGCTTTGGTTTCGAGGAAAAACGAAGCATCGAGAGATCGTCGAGGGGAAGCGGATAGATTTCCCAGTCTCGCAGTTCAACGCCATCCAGGAACACACGCTCCGTGATTCCCTTGCGGTCATCGACCATGCGCGGGCCGTAATTGATCCGCCCCATGTTTTCAACCAGGATGTCCATGGGTTGCGCAGGGGCAAGATCCACGTCTGCCGCGTTCTGGTCGAAGCGCCGGTCGAGTTCCGCCAGCTTGTTGTCTCCCTGATAAATCAGGGCGTAATCACTCATACGGGTTATGCTCAGGCGGCCCCTGGTGGGCCGTTCGGGCGTCCAGCGGTAAAGGATAAATCCGTAGGATTGTCCGAGAGTTTCCATCGGAAGCGGAGTGGCGGAGCGGACGGGCTTGCCGAGAAGATCATCCAGCCGCGCGGACTCCATGAGATCAAATGGCGGAACCTCGATCACTGGCAGCGGCTTCTGCAATGATGGGATCCGGACCTCGGGGAAGTGCTGCTGAATAAGATTCCGCAGATCAAAGTATTTCGGCCGCGGACGCCCTGCCTCATCGAGCGGCGCATCGTAATCGTAGCTTGTTACGTCGGGCTCATAGGCTTTATCGAAATTGGCGCCGTTGGTAAATCCGAACGACGTTCCGCCGTGGAACATGTAGAGGTTGAAGGAAACGCCGTTCGCAAGCATCCACTTGACGCCTTCCATCAGGTTCTGATTATTCCCGCGATGGTGGATTTCGCCCCAATGGTCAAACCAGCCAGGATAGAATTCCGCGCACATGCGCGGCACATTTTGGCGGAATCGGGCGAAACGTTCGAATTGCTTAGCAGGGTCGGCGCCGAAGTTGATGAACGAAAGGACGTCAGGCAGGGTGCCGCCTGATAGCATGCGCGGCGTGGGGCCGTCTGCCGTAAACAGAGGAACTTCGAAGCCTGCTTCCACAATCATTCTTCGAATTGCTTCCATGTAATCGTGGTCACTGCCGAAAGAGCCGTACTCGTTCTCGACCTGCACCATCAATATCGGCCCGCCATGCGTGACCTGGAGCGACGCGAGTTCAACGCCTACATGCTTTATGTAACGGCGCGCGGCTTTAATAAAGCGCGGGTCAGTGCTGCGGACCCGAATATCGGGTGTGCGGAGCAGCCATGCCGGAAAGCCGCCGAAATCCCACTCGGCGCAGCTATAGGGGCCAGGGCGAAGGATTACCCACAGCCCTTCTTCCTGTGCCATGCGGATGAAAGCTGCTGCGTCTGCCCTTCCTGTGAAGTTAAATTCGCCCGGACGAGGCTCATGGAAATTCCAGAACATGTAGGTTGAGACTGTATTCAGTCCCATTGCCTTCAGCTTTTGCAAACGGTCGCGCCAGTAATCGCGGGGAATGCGCGCGTAGTGCATCTCGCCGGAAAGTATTTGGAACGGCTTTCCATCGAGCAGGAAATGTTCGCCGCGCCAGCTGAACGTGTGTTTGCCGCTCAGGGCTGGGGTGCCCGCGGAACTGCTCTGCGCGCGTAGCAGCGAACGGACTGCCTCAAGGCCGCCCGCCATCGCCGCTGCCTGTAGGAATTTTCTTCTGTTGAGCTTCTCTCTTGAGCCTCTTGTTGCCACTTTCAGAACCTTCCGCGTCCGTCTGAAAGACGGGAACTTCGCACGAGCGGCCGTGCCTGCCCCATTGTTCCTTCTGTAATGGGTTGCTGTATCATAATAACCGCGAAATTCGCCGCAACCAACTCTTGAACAGGCGGATTGGTGAAAAGATGTGGCGGCGATGTTGTCTTGGTATAGACTCTGTTTTTCAGCAGCCTTCATTGAAGGCCTCTCAGGGAAGGGAAACACCGCAAATGAAGACGACGAAAACGAAGGACCGCAGCGCGCTCCGCAGCAGCGCGTGGTTTGGCAAAGACGACCGCTGGGGAATGGCCCACCGCGCCTGGCTGCGCGCCGAAGGTTTCAGCGAGCGCGTATTCCAGGGAAAGCCGGTGATCGGCGTGTGCAACTCCTGGAGCGAACTGAACAACTGCAACGCGCACCTGCGCCAGGTGGCCGAAGCCGTCAAACGCGGCGTATGGGAGGCAGGCGGATTTCCTCTGGAATTCCCTACGATCTCGCTGGGCGAAATGCTGATGAAGCCTACCACCATGCTCTACCGCAACCTGATGGCCATGGACGTTGAGGAATGCATCACGGCCTATCCGTTGGACGGGGTCGTCCTCCTTGCAGGTTGCGACAAGACCACTCCGGCGCAACTGATGGGTGCGGCCAGCGCCGATATTCCGGCCATTATGCTGACGGGCGGCCCGATGCTGCGCGGAATGTGGCGCGGCAAGGAACTGGGTTCCGGGACGGACGTTCGAAAACTGTGGGAGGAAGTCCGCGCCGGCCGCCTGAGCGCGGAGGAGTGGTGCGAGGTGGAATCCTGCGTCTCGCGGAGCGCCGGCCACTGTACGGTGATGGGAACGGCTTCCACCATGGCCTGCGTGGCGGAAGCGCTCGGGATGATGCTGCCCGGTTCGGCGGACATTCCCGCTTCGGACTCGCGCCGTCTGGCTTTTGCTGAGAAAAGCGGAGCTCGCATCGTAGAAATGGTCAAAGAGGATCTGCGGCCATCGCGCATCATGACGCTTCAGGCCATCGAGAACGCGATCCGCGTGGATATGGCCATCGGCGGATCGACTAATGCCATCGTGCATCTTATAGCCATTGCAGGGCGGCTGGGCATCGACCTGCCGCTTGAAAAGTTTGATGAGCTTTCGCGCACAACCCCCGTGGTGGCCAACGTCCGGCCTTCCGGCCGGTACCTGATGGAGGATTTCAGCTATGCTGGCGGGAGTGCCGCGTTGATGAAAGAGATCCTACCGCTATTGCACGGAAAGGCGCTGACCGTTACAGGCAAGACCATAGCTGAAAATCTTGCGCAGGCAGCTTGCTTCAATCGCGAAGTTATCAAACCGCTTGACGAGCCGCTGCGGCCCGAGGGCGGCACGGCCATTCTGCGTGGCAATCTGGCGCCCGCAGGCGCAGTCATCAAGCAGTCGGCCATCTCGCCTCATTTCGCCAAGCACCGTGGCCGCGCTGTAGTCTTCGAAAACAATCTTGACCTGATCAACCGAATTGATGACCCCAAATTGAACGTGGACGAATCGAGCGTTCTTGTGCTGAAAAACGCCGGGCCCAAGGGCGCGCCAGGCATGCCGGAATGGGGCCATCTGCCGATCCCTGCAAAGCTGCTGAAGGCAGGAGTCCGCGACATGGTGCGACTGAGTGATGCTCGCATCAGCGGCACGAGCTTTGGGACGATCGTGGTCCACATTTCCCCGGAATCAGCCGTTGGAGGGCCGCTGGCTGTGGTAAGGGATGGCGACTGGGTCGAACTTGATGTCCATAGAAGGCGTTTAGAATTAGAAGTATCCAGTGCTGAGTTAAAGAAACGCTTGAAATCATGGAAACCGCCTGAACCGCATTACCTCCGTGGTTATGGGCGGATGTTCCTTGACCATATTCTCCAGGCGCATGAGGGCTGTGATTTTGATTTCCTGCGACCGGTAAATGGGCCGGAAAGGGTAGCACCGCCTGTGAGATTCAAGAACCCGGCTCTTTAGAAAGACGGTAAGGGATACGCAGGGATTGTCACGGTCAGCATATCGTGCAGATTGCGGTCCTTGAGTTTAACCGTTGGAAAGTCAACGACTCCCGGAAGTGGAAGTGCCCGCCCATTGTGGAGCATCAAACTTCCTGCCGAAATCAATCATCCCCATAATGGAGTTTTTAAGGAAGCTATGTACAATGTAGGCATGAAGCGGAAGGAAGTTATCGTCGTTCTGTGCGCTGTTGCTTTTGCCGGCCTCGGCGCTTTGATTCTTCTGTACGGCAGCACATCGAGCACAAGGGTGGGATCGAGCAGGGTAATGGCGGTGAGCGATTCCGTGCCTCCCGCCTTGAATAAAGCGGCTTATGACGCAAAGATGCTCGAGCTTGCGAACAACCCTCCGCTGAACCATTGCGGGCCTTCCTCTGCATTGACTCTGACGAAGGCGGCTCGGCCCGGAATTAAACGAACTTCCGCATCGGACCGATTGCCGACAGTCATGACTAAGGATGCTGTCTTTCATCCGTGCCCGGCGCCGCTCTGGCCTGTGCATACTGTCTATCCCAATGCGGGTGCCATTCTCCCCTTCAAACGAATCGTCGCCTATTACGGCAACTTCTATTCCAAGCGGATGGGCGTGCTGGGCGAATACCCGCCGGCCCAGGTGATTTCCATGCTCACATCAGCGGCACACCAATGGGCGAAAGCCGATCCCGCGACGCCGGTGGTGCCGGCCGTGGATTACATCGTAGTAGCCGCTCAGAATGTGCCGGGGCGCGACGGGATGTACCGTATGCGGATGCCTGCGAGCCATATCGAAAAAGCGATCGCCATGGCCAACCAGATTCAAGGCCTGGTGTTTCTTGACGTGCAGCCGGGCTGGAGCACCGTGGAGGCGGAAGTACCGCGGCTCGAGCAGTATCTCAAGGAACCAAACGTAGAGCTTGCGCTCGATCCTGAGTTTTCGCTGGTGGACGGGAAAAAGCCCGGGGAGTATATCGGCACGATGAATGCTGCCCAGATCAACTTTGCCGCCAGGTTTCTTGCAAAGATTGTGCAGGAAAATAATTTGCCTCCCAAAATTCTCGTCGTTCACCGCTTCACCGAGCGCATGGTCACCGACTACCGCGCCATCAAACCACTGCCCGAAGTTCAGATCGTGATGGACATGGATGGGTTCGGAGCACCCGCATTGAAGACGTCCACATACCGGTCTTATATCGCAAGGCAGCCGGTCCAGTTCACCGGATTCAAGCTGTTCTATAAGAACGATGTAAGAATCGGCCACCATCTCATGACGCCCGAGGAAATACTGCGGCTTTCTCCCCGGCCGAGCTATATCCTTTACCAGTAAGAATGCATGCTGAGAGACTTCGGCAGGCGCCATAGGGCTGGCTCCGTTTGAGCGTGTGAAGCGTGGGATCGGAAGCTGGTTTTTACCGGCTGTTGCGGCATCAGGCGGCTGTGACACGAGAGGCGTGCTCGCGGGCAGCCCGCAGGATTCGAACGGGATCGTTCCCCTCGGGCAGGAACTCCATGGCAATATAGCGGTTATAGTTCAGTCGGGCGAGAGTTTTGTAAATGTTGTCGTAGTTGATCTCGCCGGTCCCGGGCTGGTGTCGGTGGGGCACGTCGGCGATATGGCAAAGCCCAACGAGGTCGATGTTCTTTTCCAGTTTTTCGATCAGGTTTCCTTCAGCAATTTGCTCGTGATAGAAATCGTAAAGGAATTTTACCTGCGGATGATTGACGGCCTTGATGATTTCAAAACCTTCCGCGACTGAAGTCAGGAAATAGCGTGGATTTTCTTCCGGATCGATGTTCTCGACAAGGATGGTGATGTTTTTCCCATCCACGACTTCGGCGGCCCGCTTCAGTCCTTCAACGCAGCTTGCGTGCTGCTGCTCGCGGGTCAGCCCCGGCACCACGTTTCCGGACATCACGATCAGTCGTGGGCATTCGAGCTTGTTACAGATGGTTATCATACCTCGCAGGTCTTTCAGCATCGCCTCGCGCTCGGCAGGATTTCCGACTCCGTGGCGCATCCCGGCTGTGGTGTCGAAGGTGATGCCAAGCGCCTGCTTCTTTTGATTTACGCGGCGGAAGTCGGCATCCGTCCAATCTTTGAATTCGCTTACAAGTTCAACTGCGTGATAACCGGCTTCGGAAACCTTCTCCATCCGTTGTTCGAAGGGAAGGTCGCGAAAGACCGTCCATAGCATGATCGAAATTTCGTAAGGGGCCTTCGGGGCGCTGCTTTGGGAGGGGCTGGCCGTTATGGCAGGAAGCAGCGAAGGTGCGGCCGCGGTGCCCAGACCTGCTCCTGCAAGGATTCGGTTGAAGGTGCGCCGGTCCATCGTGTCTTCCTCGAAATCAGTGGAGTGCGCCGGCAAGAACGCGCCTGACGCAGGGCAGATCAGAACACAGCAGAAGTCTGGCACTCAGCAGTCTGAATTTTCCCCGCCTGATGATACAGGAGCGCCATGCGAGGCGTAAAGCGATTTTTACCTCGCGGTTTTTCGCCGGTCAAAAGGGTCCCAGACCCGGCCAGGGTTGAAAGCGATTTCATTTTCCTCTTGAACATCCGGCCAGAACATGACATCTTGCTGTTTTCTACGAGGCTCGGTTTCCCGACGGGATTGGATGGGGGAACGGCAATGTTGGGGACCGGGAATCGCAGTACAAGGCGCTCCATTCATGCGCCCGCATGTGTGCACACGTTGCCGCTTGTAAATTTCCAAAAGTGAAGGTTGGCAGATGATTGAGATCGGCGTTCTCCTATCGCATTTGCTTATTGTTCCGGCGGCTGCAACCGGCAGGATGATCAGCCTGCGGCCGGTGGACCTGGCAATTATCGTCATCTACTTTGCTGCTGTGCTGGGCATTGGCTTCTATCTCAAGGGGTACGCCAAGCGCGGCGAAGACTTTTTTGTCGCCGGTCGGGAGATGTCTGCCTGGGTGGCGGGGCTTGCGTTCATCTCTGCCAACCTGGGGTCGCTTGAATTGCTCGGCTGGGCCGGCAATGCCTATCAGTACGGGATCCTTGCGGCGCACTGGTATTGGGTTGGGGCGATTCCGGCGATGCTGTTTCTGGCGCTTGTGATGATGCCTTTTTATTACATCTGCAGGACGCACTCTGTGCCGGGATATCTTGAGTTGCGTTATGGCCGTGCCACGAGCGGACTTAGCGCGATCACCTTCGCCGTCATGACCATCCTGATGTCAGGCGTCAACATGTATGCGATGGCTGTGGTGATGCAGGTCATCCTGGGTTGGAACCTTCATTTCAGCATCTGGGTTTCATCGCTGACCGTAGGCATCTACGTAGCGCTCGGAGGGCTCTTTTCCGCCATATTCAACGAGGTTATCCAATTTTTCCTCATTTGGCTTGGCGCGCTGCTGATTCCCATCCTTGGGCTGATAGAAGCCGGCGGCTGGTCAGGCATGGTCGCCCGCATCCAGCAGAATTTCCCTGGAAGGGACTTCACTCATATGTGGGGTCCGATGGTTAACCCTTCGCAGAATCCCATGGGCGTGCAATGGGTGGCGATCGTGTTCGGCCTTGGGGCTGTGCTCTCAATGGGCTATTGGACGACGGACTTTCTGGTGGTCCAACGCATCATCGCAGCCAAGGACATTCGCGCCGCCAAGACTGCCCCGATTATCGGCGCATTCTTCAAGATGGCCGTGCCATTTATTGTGATCCTTCCGGGCCTGCTGGGACGGGCAGTGCTGCCATTCCATCTTTATCCCGCCGACGTGGCAAGGGCCGGACAGCACACTTATGACCAGGTTCTGCCCCTGATGATGGCCCGCTATCTGGGACCTGGCCTGCTCGGTCTGGGCATTACGGCGCTCATCGCGGGTTTCATGTCCGGCATGGCAGGCAACATCAGTGCGTTC
>Ga0123519_10004678_pt1 | contig 22025 bp, 13 predicted proteins | sample YelNatPaOPRAMG02_FD_87396 | JGI IMG/M metagenome (GOLD analysis project Ga0123519, IMG submission 87396) | Hot spring microbial communities from Yellowstone National Park - Yellowstone National Park OP-RAMG-02 (version 2) | ecosystem: Environmental > Aquatic > Thermal springs > Hot (42-90C) ...
GCAAGGTATGGTTCGACTAACTATAGATGCTATGGAGAGGGGAATTGCGCAAGTTCGTTCGATACGAAGAGGGGTAAAAAAGTTGTGTTTTCACAAGAATCACCTGAACCATTGTTGGAGGATTTTGGAAATGGAAAACTTTCAAGCGGTTATGCCCGTGTTGAACTAGACCCACTTTTCTTGGATTGTATAAAAACTGATAACGAGCATCCGATGAGAGTTTTTATCCAACTGAACGATGATTGCAACGGCGTGTATGTGAAGGTTGGAGATACATATTTCGATGTTTACGAACTTCAAAATGGTAAAAGCAATGCGGCTTTTACCTATCATGTTGTAGCGAACAGAAAAGACACTGACTTTTTGAGATTCCCGGAAGCACGAAAACTTCCTGCACAAACTACACACGGACACTGAAAATAGGAGGCGAAAATGAAACTACTCTTGACAACTGTTTTTTTGCTGACATTGATGTTTAGTTTCTCATTTGCTCAATACAGCTGCAAGACTATTGCTCTTGACGAAGGCGGGAAAAAGGTATCATCGGGTAATTTCGTTTCTGGTTTGTGCGTTGGGCAACAGATAGCTTCGAATTTTTTAACAAGTGGTCAATACCGAGCAGTTATTAGCTTCTGGAATCCAGTTACTGCACCACATATTGGAATCGAAGAGAAAGACTTTCAAATGGTTGCTTCTTTTCCGTTGGTCTTCAACCTTTCTCAGTGCCAACCAAATCCGTTTAGTAATAAAACTACAATCCGCTACTCTATACCAAAAGAAACCGAAGTCAATCTTCATGTCTTCAATACTGCCGGAAGGGTTGTAAGAACATTAGTCAGTGGTAAGCAAAAACCAGGCATTTACAATGTAACTTGGAACCTAAAAGGAGTTTCTCAATCTCTACTACCTAACGGCGTCTATTTCTATCGTCTCGAAGCTGGCGAATTCAAAGCAACGAAGAAGATGGTGAAGGTAGAGTGAATGCGGAATGGTGAATTTAAATAGAAAGTCGCAGCCGAAAGAAAGATAAGGATTTAACCGACAAATACGGGCGGGGAGAAATCCCCGCCCGAAAATTTTAACTAACTACCTTCCGAACTTTGCTTCCTAACCTAAGCCTTAGGCTACCAAATAAGCTAAGATAGAGCCTAATCATAGTCCTAACCAAAGCCGACTCTATCTTCAATTTTCTACGTTGATTATAACATCACTGCTTAGCCCAGTGAGGAACCCAATCCCCAAGGTATGCCTAAATCTTCCCTTTGGGCTTATACCAAGGCTACCCCCGATACTACTCTCCATACCGTATAGGGGGTAGGGTGGGGCTAGCCCCCAATGATTTGTCAAGAACCATTTTGGGTTGAAAAATCAATAACTTAGATAAATACTGCTTGAAGTGGGTAACTGTTCAGAACTTCCTAAAAACCCTGATTGGAACAATGTCCACCTGAAGCGGATTACCTTTTTGGAAAAACTAAACTGTTGCTGAAGTGGATAAGAAAAGTTTTAATCTTTTTCATTTGTGATTTAATGTCCAATTCTCCTTATTGACTTTGGAAATCGCTTAATTATTTTTACTTATGAGTAAAATCAAAACCCGGATCCCTTGGGCAGAAGCCAATCAAATTGTGAAGGCGGTAAGCCAAAGATTAAAGGCAAGAAAGATTAAATTTGCCTTTGGTGGTAGTTGGGCAAGAAAGGAAACAACTTGCGGTGCAACGCGAAGCGTCCACCGAACGAAAGAATGAAAAAGAAAACAACAGAGTAACACAAATAAACACAGGAAGAAAAGCAGAAAGAGAAGAGCCTCACTTCGTGAGGTGACCTTGACCTTTTGGTCTTAGAAAAGGATAAGGAATTGGTTAAAGAATTGTTAAAAGATATAGCGGGTGGTGAGAGAATTGAAATCTATGGTGCCCAAAAAGATGATTGGGAGAGTCAGTTGCTTTATCTCTATGGCAGTGGCAATTTTAATATTATGATGCGGGCGTTAGCCAAAAGGAAGGGTTATCTTTTAAATCAGTACGGGCTTTTTGACCGAAAGACTAATCAGCGCATCACAACTAAGGAAAAGAAAATCTTTGAACTCTTGGGTCTAAACTGGATTCCACCGGAACAAAGAAAAACTCGAACTAAATTACCAGGTAAAAGGACAAGATTGCCCGAAGCCGTTCAGTGACTAAATCTTCCTTAATATTTCATCCATTCGCTGGGCATTTTTTAACATATTGTGGTTGTTGTTAAAATAAATATACACTTCTTTTGGTTTAACCACATAAATCCGATGGGCAATCTCTTTTAGTTCAGCGTCGGAATAATTATGCGAATACCAGCCGGTTCGGCCATGCATCCTTAAATATACTTTGTCGGTAGTCTTATAGATTGTGTTCGGAAATTCCGGAGCATCAATTGAGACCCAGGTGATATTCATCTCCTTTGCCCAGTTTACTAGCGCCGAATTAAACCATTGGTCATTTCTTGGTTCTAAGGCAAATCTTTCGCCTAATTTGATTTTATTAACGAATTTTGTCAGTTGTTTAATCGCTTTTGGTGTATAATTGGGTGGCAGTTGAAAGAGATAGAAATCAATAAACTTATCCAACGGCTTAAATAATTCGGCAAATCTTTGCCAGGTTACCGCACCGCGCGTGCTGAATTTAAAGATATGGGTTATCAGTCTATTCACTTTTATTGCCCAGCGTAGACTTGTCCCTTTCTTTGCCCAGGCTTTGACTTGGTTAGGAAACGGAAAGCGGTAGAATGAGGCGTTAAGTTCAATGCTATTGAGTCCGGAATTGGCAATGTACCAATCCAAGGTCTGGTCTTCATTCCATTCATAAAACCAACCCGAAGTGCCAACGAATATTTTCATCAGTGAGTTTAAATCACTACAGTCTTTACTTTTCCGTTATTGGTTATTGAGCTAACAATCAAATTTTGATCGAGAAATTCTTTACCAAAGTATTCAAAGATATCTTAGGCATAATATTCAAGCGACTTCTTTAGATCTAATCGCAGGCTAATTTTTCCATTACCTTTAACTCATCCAAGGAATTAACAATTTATATTATTATTCTAATCTCTTTTTAATTCTTTTACGAGTTAAGACACAGAAGTCCTATTATTTCAAGATAATCAGTTTCTTAATGGTCTTGTCCGAAATCATTCCGACGCCTTTCTGTTCTAAGGTTAAAACATAAACACCCGAAATAAGACCATCAACCGCTAAGTTATGGTGGTGAACACCAACATCCTTTCTGCCAAAATCAAGCGATTTAACACACCGGCCAGTAATATCATAAAGTTTGAGCCCAACTATACCTGGAGTAATTGTCCGATAGCAAATGTTAAGTTTATCTCGGACCGGGTTCGGATTAATACCAAGTAGCAATTTATCATTGCTTGGCATCGAAGTTGGGAAATCCTGTGCGTTGGTCAGGGAAAATAATTGGGTTGAATCCCAGGTGTACATCCAGAATTCAAAGGTCTTATTACCTTTAAACGCAAAGACTCTATCTTGAGCAAAAGCCAAGGCGCCACCGCTTTTAACTTTTCGAAGGCTCGGTTCTAAGGGCATCGGAGGTAGTTCAATCCAGGTGTCGGCATCAATGAAGTATGCCCAAAATTCATTGCAATTGCCACCTTTCAAGGCATAGATGATGCGACGGTTGCCGTCATAAGTCATTGCTGCCCCGTCCTTAGTTTTTTTCTTCCTTCCCTCAATACCAACAAAGGGTAATGGTTTTTTGGTTATCCAGGTATCATCGTCAAGACTATAGGCAAAAAATTCGTTGTAATACCCTTTTAGGGCATAGATATAGTTACCCGCCCGCACTAAGCAACTACCTTCTTTAAAGTATTTTTGACTAATGCCTAAGGGTGCATCGGGCAAGGAAATCCAGGAATCACCATTAATATGATATTTATAGAATTCTCGGGTTTTGCTGCCTTTTAGGCAGTAGATGTAGCGGTTATCGCCAACTCTTTGATAAGCAAGACCCGAACCGCCTTTAACTCGCCTACCGCTCACCCCTTCCGGTAAACTTCTTTTCTGCACCCAAGTATCAAGATTGGGGTCGTAAGCCCAAAATTCAGTGGTATTGTTTCCTTTCAAGGCATAAATCATCGTGTCGCGCGAATCGTAACAAAGTGCTGCACCCCGTTTTACTCGTTTTTTCTTTTCTGGGGCATATGGTATTGTGCACTTTACACTCCAACTATCGCCATTGATGAAGTATTCATAAAATTCATTAGTATTATTGCCTTTAAACGCATAGATATATAAGCCACGAACGGCAACTAAACTGCCTCCGTATTTAACTGGTTTACCACTTACGCCGGGGCTTATCTCGCGCATTCGAATCCAAGCCTGTGGCGTTGGTGGGTTGACAAAAAACCAGCCGGATTGAGTATCATTAGCCGGATTCATATCGCCAGACAATACTGTGTAAGATTGAAAAGTGTAATTCCCCGAAGATGTGACGATAACTCCGTCAAAAGTAACTTCGGTCGTTTCACCAGGATTTAATGAAACTTCTTCGCTTCGCGAATAGACCAAATTCCCTTCTCGATAAACCTTGAACCAGACCAAGAAGGGATTATTTGTTCCACCATAATTTATAACGCTTACTTCCGGTGTCAATCCTGTGTAACAATCAAGTGTATCGCCGCTATTCGGAACCATTATCTCATTCAATCCGACATCGTTTATTTCGTAGTACCTTATTATTCCATAGTCAAAATGACTTGTGCCTCGGTAAACTGAACCAGCAACATAAATCATTCCCGAATCATCAAGTCCGATTGCACAAGCATCATCAGAGCCGTTTGCCGAACCATTATAACGCACTATCCATTGTTCAGTTCCGCTTGAATTATATTTTACGGTTGCATAATCATAATCGGAAGCCGAGTGATAACTCTTGCCTGTAACATAGCAATTTCCTAATTCATCAAGACAAATTGCTCTTGGTTCATCAAAACTATCATCACCATCGTAATAAGCGGTCCATAGTTGATTTCCATAACTATCATATTTTATTGTTAAGTAGTCGTCACCGGTACCGATGGGCTGGTCGCTTGTTCCGATAACATAGACATTATTCAGGTTGTCAATTGCGATTGATGTCGCAATATCATCATAACCACCGGATCGGTTAAAGCGCCGAAGCCAGGCAGTATCACCCGAGGGATAATATTTTATTGTAAGAAAATCAAAATCACCTGCCCCTCGTTCACTATAGCCTGTGACCAATAGATTTCCGGATTTATCCAAGACCATTGCCAGTGCCTTATCTTCGCTATCCGAAGAACGGGTATAGCGCCGGGTCCAAATTGTGTTGCCAAATGCATCATATTTTATCGTAAGATAATCCTCCATTCCATTTTGCATACTATAACCAGTGACATAACAATTACCTAAATTATCGGCAACAATTGCGCTGGCAGAGTCATAGTTGTTATCTGGTCCATTATAAATTCGCGTCCAAACCGTATCGCCCGAATTGTTGTATTTAATTGTCAGATAATCGGCGGCAGTAGGACCACCAAGTCTCATTCCAGTAACATAGGCATTACCCGAATTATCAACGGTGATTGATGAGGGATAACAATTATAGCCGGTTTGTTCGTATCGGCGCACCCACGCTGTATCGCCGTTACTTAGATACTTTATTGTCAAATATCCAACATTAGTCCCATTGGCGCTAAAGCCAGTGACATAAATATTACCGATACCGTCTAAGGTCATTGCGGTAACTCGGTCTTGTTCGTTGGCACTATTATATCGTTTCGTCCAGAGTAGATTGCCATTTCGGCTATATTTCAATGTGGCGAAATCTTCTTTAGTTGTATCATCCCAACTATAACCGCTGACATAAATATTGCCAAAGTTATCAATTTTCATTGCTATGGCATAATCAATACTATCGCCAGTTCCGTTATAGAACCTAACCCAGGCTGTATCAATCGGCTGCCCGAACGCTGATAAAACTAAGAAGGCAAGGAAAAATGTTGAAATAATGACTTTCCTTTTCATAGTGCACCCCCTAAAAATACCAGTGAGCAAAGAAGGTTGGTTAATATTTTTCATTGATTACATATATTATACCAATAAAATTTTCTTAGGTCAAGGGCAATTAGCAGCACGCAACTAATATCGGCTTTTAAAATCTGTTGATATCTGAATCATTATGCCTACCGCTTTTTCAATAATGCCCAAAACCGACTTTGCCATTTGGTCTAAATGGAATTGATTAATGATCTTAGAAATTTATGCGTTAAAATAAATAACAATTAAAATCTAAAATATGATTTCTTGACAAACCTAAATTTTAAATTATTATGAGTCCGTGGCAAAAAAGCGAATTGGCGTTTTGGTCTCCGGACGCGGCACGAATCTCCAAGCGATTATTGATGCAATTGAGCGCAAGGAAATTGATGCAGAGATTGTCGTTGTTATTAGTAATGTTAAAAATGCCTATGCCTTGGAACGCGCCCGAAATCATAATATCCCAGCCATTGTGATTAATCATAAAGATTTTCCCAATCGTGAAGCATTTGAAAAAGCCCTAATCGAAGAGTTAGACAAAAGAAGAGTTGATTTGGTCTGTTTGGCTGGATTTATGCGGGTTTTAACTCCGTTTTTTGTTAATCACTATAAGAATCGGATTATGAATATCCATCCGGCATTGTTGCCGGCTTTCAAAGGATTATACGGGCACCATGTCCACGAAGCGGTCTTGAAATCAGGGGCTAAGTTTTCCGGTTGTTCAGTTCATTTTGTTACTGAAGATGTTGATGGCGGACCAATCATTGTCCAACGGGTAGTGCCAGTAAAAGACGATGATACGCCCGATACTTTAGCCGAACGGGTCTTAGTTGAAGAGCATAGGGCATATTCTGAGGCGATAAAATTATTTACTGAAGACCGCTTAAAAATTGAAGGCAATCGGGTGAAGGTCTTAGAAAAGGGCAGTTAAAATAATCTTATGGGTAAGAAATTAAGGATTGGGATTATTGGTTGTGGGGCACAAGCCCAACTTGCCTATATTCCGGCTTTTCGGCGAAATCACGCTTGTGAGATTGTTGCCCTGTGCGATACCGATGTGCGAAAACTCAATGCAATTGGCTCGCGTTACAATATTAAAAAGCGCTATGAAGATTTTGATGATTTGCGCAATGACCCGGAAGTTGATGCGGTATTGATTGCAACACCCAATTATCTCCATGCCCCGATGGCGATTGGGGCAATGGAATACGGGAAGGATGTCCTTTGCGAAATGCCAATGGCAGTTAATAGTAGTGACGCTATTGAGATGTGCGAGACCGCGAAAAGAGAGAAACGGAAATTGATTCCCTGCCTTAATGACCGTTTGCGACCGGATGTGATTACAATCAAGAAATTTATTGATGGTGGCGAACTCGGTTCAATTTATTATACCAAAGGTGGTTGGTTGAGAGGAAAAACGGAATGGTCTTTAACCAGTTGGTGGGGCGAACGGTTAAGAGCCGGCGGCGGTGTCTTTTTATCGCTTGGCTCTCAGATTCTTGATTTTGCCCTTTCCCTTTTAGAACCAGCCAAGCCAGTCTCGGTAGTTGGCACAATTTACAAACGCGAGATAGCCGCTGAAGTAGAAGATACCGCCTTTGCACTATTAAGATTCCCTTCGGACTTGGTTTTGACAATTGAAGTTGGCTGGAGCCTACTCCAAGAGAAAGATTTCACTTATTTCAATATCTTTGGCAACAAAGGTGCGGCTTTACTAAACCCAATTCAAATCCATCGCGAGATGCATGGTCATTTAGTGAATGTAACGCCATCTTTACCGGAAAAAGATTTCCAAAAGGCTTCCTATCAACTGTTAGTTGATTTGTTTGTTGATGCCATTTTGAAGGGTATTGAGTGTCCAATAAGATGTGAAGATGCTTTATTAATCAATCAAATCATTGATGCCTTTTATGAGTCGGCTAATACCAAAAAGGAAGTAGCAATAATCACTTAGCGACAATGTCTGAAAACCAACCGCTGACTCCGAAGCCAAGTCCTTTTATTTTAATCCGATATTGATTAATGATTTCTTAATCGTGTGAGGAAAAAAATTTGGTTATTTTTAATTCTTTCGGCTTTTGGGCTTGCGTTTGCTTTTTCGCCATTATCCCTTAGATTTCTTGCTTATTTTGCTTTAGTTAGCCTTTTCTGGGTCATTGAAAATTATAGTTATAAAAAGACCTTTTGGTCGGCTTGGTTCTTTGGTGGTCTTTTTGGACTTTTTCACCTCTGGTGGCTCTATTTTTTAGTTGTGCCAGTAGTTCCAATGACGAAATTTCTACTCATCCTTGGTGTTACTATTCTTTTTGCTTATTTGGGATTATATACTGCTCTCTTTGCTGTGATTACTAAATACACTGGTTTAATCTTTGCCCCATTTATTTGGGCAGGCTTAGAGTTTATTCGCACCAAGACCGAAATCGGTTTTCCTTGGGGGCTTTTGGGTTATACTCAAACCCCTTCTATCCCATTTATTCAAATCGCTTCTATTTTCGGCGTCTATGGAATTTCCGCCTGGGTGGTCTGGATTAATCTGCTTATTTATTGGATAGTAAAGGAATGGCATTCACAAAAAACCCCTGATTTTCAATTAAGAATACTCAGGTGGGTGTTAACTCTTTTTTTGTCTGTGCTCATTCCTTATAGTTACGGACGGTTAAGACTAAAACCTAATCAAGATTGGTTTAAAGTGGCAATTATCCAACCCAATGTTAGCCCAAATGAGAAGGGCGATAGGGAAAGTCTTAAGAAAAATCAGAGCGATTTAATTAACCTAACCCAAAAGGCAATTTTAGCACGCCCAAGTCTTATAATTTATCCGGAGACCGCAACCCTTACTGATATAACGCAAGACAAAGGTTTTCAAGCAGTCCTTCAGAAACTCGTTGATAGCAATAAAGTCTATCTTTTAACCGGGACACCAGTTTATGACCAAGGGGTTAGCGGGCGTTATTATAACGGGGCGGTGCTTTTTGAACCAGGAACAGAACTCCGGCAGGATTATAAAAAGATTCACCCAGTCCCTTTCTCCGAAAAAATCCCTTATGCCGATAGAATACCTTTATTCAAAAAATTAGAGACCGTTGATATGGGTGATATGACACCAGGAAAAATCTTCCGAGTATTTAATTTTCCGTATGGGAATCTTTCGGTCCTGATTTGTTTTGAATCAATCTTTCCTGATTTAACGCAAGAATTTACTAAGCGGGGTGCTGATTTATTGATTAACATCACCAATGATGGCTGGTTTGGTAAGACTTTTGGTCCTTATCAACATGCTGAATTGTCAATTCTTCGGACGGTTGAAAATGGTGTTCCGTTAGTTCGTTGTGCTAATAACGGTGTATCGTTCATTGTTGACCCGTATGGTCGAGTTTTGAATAAAACCAGTTTATTTACCCAAACGGTTATGATTGATAATCTACCGAAACCAATTAAACCCACTTTCTTCAGGCGCTACGGCAATATTTTTGCAATCGTTAGTCTAGGCTTAATTGGCTTGGGATTGGTTTTACGATGGATAAGAAAAAGAAATAAGTAGTTGCGATGACGACATTATGAGGTTAAAGCACCATTTCAATTCCTTAAACTTTTATTTGTCCGATTCGGGCCCTACAGATTTCTTAACGAAACACCCAAGATACCTTCAACTCCGATAACAATAACCATCCCCTTTGACTCAATATTAGCAGGATAGGCGAGTTCAAAATAGATACCGGTCGGTAAAGAAGAATAAATTTTACCCTTTTCCCATCCCTGTGGCTTATAAACCTTCATTCCTAAAAATGGCACTAATCCAAAGACATTTTTTATCTCCTTTGGGTTTTCTTGGATAATCATATTAGGCCAATGAAATCCCTTTAACCCAGCATAAAGATTGAGGAAGTTCGTAGTTTTTTGTCCCACCATTAAAACACCGAATGGTGCCAAGAGTAATTCGTTAAAGACATAATCAAAGCCAAGAAGAGTTGCTAAACCAAACTGATTATAACTCAGTTTATTTGGTCCGCCAATCGTGGAAAATTTAAGGTGTAGTCCAATGGAAGAGTTGTTGGAGGTGTTGCCATGAATTCCAACATCCATATTTTCGGCTATTCCAAACTGGAGATATCCGCCCACGGTTTGGAACTTGGCATGTGATTTATGGGCAATTGCACTGTCGCGTGCCGAGCCAGAAAAATAAACCGGCACGGTTAGATATCCAACATAACTTACATTTCCTACCCCCCGGCTTCGTGCATCTTGGCTTAACGCCCATTGGGAGTAAGCATAAGAGAAAAATAAGAGCAAAATTGTAGAGCAGAAACCGTAACGCAAAGCCAATTTAGGCGGATTGGGTTTGCTTTTATTCGCAAGGCTAAAGCCTTGCCCTACATTTGGGGTTTTCTTTTTCAATTGATTTAGCTATCTTAGACGCGTTGCAATCACTATCGGTTTTCTAATAAACTCGGTCCTGCCATCCTGACCCACCCCTTTAAGATTCAAGAGATAAATGCCGATTGGTAACCTTTCTTTATGCTCATTAGTCCCATCCCATTGCACTTCATAAAAACCGCCCGGCACATTGGTCAAAAGCGTTTTTACTAATCTACCTTCCATATCAAATATCTCAAGATAAAGTTTTTGATTGCTTGGGGCATTGAGCCGAATTGTTGTAAACCCATCATCATTAGGTGAGAAGGGATTAGGCAGGATGGTATCAATCTGCATCTTTTCGGCCGGTGGCATAAATTGCGAAGTGTCTTTTAAATCCGAAGGGAATCGAACCAATAATTGATACCCAGTGCTAAATGGATAATCGGTATCGTATTGACCGACAATCCCAGTTACTCGGATTCGCTTGCCGATATTAATCCAATTCAAAGGTACCATCGCCTTATCCACCACCCGAACCGTAATTGCTGGACTACCATTTCTTATGACAAAATTTTGCGCACCACCCGATGTGACTGGTAAAGAGTTCACATCACCTACTACTGTAATCAAATCGCTCTCCATTGGTTCAGTTAGGGGTAGACCAAAGCCTAATGGTCTGGGTTGGATTGGGTTTAATACCGAATCGGTTAGATAAGCCACACCATTAGCAATCTCAGTAAGACCATTATACTCGGTTACCTTACCAATACATTCAAATTCAGCACCAAGAGAATCAAGCCAACCAATCTCATTTGCACTAACCATTAGTGAATAAGCATTTATCCCACCAGTGCCATCTTGAATAAAGAAACCGGTTGAGTAAGAAGTGCCAAAAATTCGATTTGGTCCGGTTATTCTGCCTCTCACCTTCACATATTGACCTTCGTAACGAGATGAGTAACCTAAAGAATCGGTCATTTGGACATCATTGATTGTTTTTAATGGTAACGCACGCTGAAGGTCACGCGAGAAATCAGTGCGAAATCTTGGCACAATTTGATAGCCGGTATTAAACGGTGGATTAGTGCTTTGGGTATATTGTGATTTTACACCAATCACACTAAAAGTATCTTGCACCGCTAATAATCCAGGAACATCAGAATCAGCATCAATGTACAAGGCACAACTGCCTGAACTATCAAAGACCAAGTAACTTTTATTACCCTCCATAATTAGAGTATTAATGCCGATTCCGGTAAGTTTTACTAAACTTCCCTCATAATCTTCTTGATTAACTTGATTACAAAATAGTATTTTGGGTTCGGGCACTAAATGATTAGTTCCGACGACAATAATTTGAGGTGAGGTTATTTCGGTTTTACCCCGGTACTGGTAAACCGTTCCAGTCACTATTACACTATCGCCCAGTTGGAGTTGAAATATTCTTGTTCCGTCATAAATATTAACACCAGCAGTGTGGTCTTGGATGTATAGGTCGGTTCGGTCAAAAGCCAAGACACCGAATGGCACCGTAACGATACCAGTAATTGTAACCACCGAGTCATACAGGTCAGGAATGGTATTATTATCTAAATCCCGAATCGCTTCGGCAATCGTCATAAATTGAAAACCGCCCCCCAAATCAAACCAGAACCTGGGCATTATTTGATAGCCACCAAAATGGGGCGGATTATAAACATATTGGGAAATTACCCCAATTAGATTGAAACGGGTAGTTGGAATCGGTTTTCCGATAATATCGGAACAATTATTATCAATTCTAATTGTGCTGGTTCTACCTTCTTTATCTTCAATTGTATAATTGGTATAACCAGCAAAAGTATCGGCTGGAGGGTTTATTATTCGCACACTATCAATTTGGATAAACCATCCTTCATTCTCAATATAACCAGCCAAGGTGTCAATCATTGCTACTTCGGGGATAGTCATTGTTTTAGGTAGGATAAAATTATTGTGGCTATGGATCGTTAGGTTTGTAAGCGCTTTTAACTCGGTTAAACCAGCATAGACCGTGCAGCGGCCAGTTATCGTAATACTGTCGCCGATACTTAAACGATTCAAAAGAGTATCATATAGGGCAACACCACCGGTTGAGTCCTGAATGAAACCCGGACCCGAAGAACCAAATTGATTAGCCACGGTAATAATACCGCTGATGGTTACGATGGAGTCTTTTAATAAGGGGATTCCCTGATTATTATTCTTGCGTAAATCGCGGATTGGTCGGGTTTGGCAATAGACTATTGACCACATCCCAAAAAGAAATATTAAGCAAAGATAATTTAACCATTCTTTTTTCATCGCTTAAACTCCTTTTCCAAACGTCTTGCCATCTCATCTAAAGCCTGCTTTGGAGTCTGTTTTAAACGCATTGCCGATTCAAGTGCCTCGCCCAAATATCTTCGTCCGGCAAACCATTCTTCGCCTCTCGGTTCAAAAAATGCGTTTGCCAATTGCGTCAATGTCTCATCCAAACCTTTAACTTCTTTCATAAGACTCTGCATCTCGGGTTCATTTAAAGAACTTTTTCTTATTGGGCAATAGAAGGTAGCGGATGCCCAACGTGCCTGATTTTTCGTATTGGTGAACCATTTAATAAATTGCCAAGCTGCCCCAATCGCCTCAGGTTTGGCTTTTCGAAAAATAGCAATATTGGTGCCATAAGTTAATACCGCTGGTTTATCCCATTTAGGAATTGGTGCCAAACCAACTTCAAATGTCATCTTATCCCGCATAAATGCCCAGGAAACACTGGTTCCCCAAATCATTGCCAACTTCCCGGAAAGAAAATCGTTCTGAGGTTCATAACCTAAGACAAAATTCTGACAGGAGTCTTTGTAGATAAGGTCAATTAGGTACTCCAATGCGGAAACCCCAGCCGGTGAGTTAACTAAAACCCGCTTCGTCTTTTCATCAAAGAAATCACCACCCTTTTGTAAAAGCATACAGCCAAAGAGCCAGGAATTGACTCCACCGCCGGTCCCCCAAATGTCTTTAATACCATCACCATTGGTATCCTTGGTCAATTTCTTACAAACCGCTTTAAATTCCGGCCAAGTCTTCGGAAATTCTTTAATCCCGTTATCCCTAAACATCTTGATATTGTAAAAATAGACAGGCACGCTCTTATTAAAAGGAAAGGTCAAGAGTTTCCCATCCCAGGTATTATCTTCAACAAAGATGGGGAAGATATCGGCTAAATCAGTTGCCGAAAGACCATTTGGTCCTTGAATTAAGGAATCAATTGGTAATAATACGCCTTGTTGGTAGAATTGGGTGGTCCAAGATTCATATACTTGAGCAATAGTTGGCGGACTTTGCACTGCAATTGCACCCATCAGTTTCTGGGCTAAAGCCGAGTAATCACCCATTCCGACCGATTTAATCTTTATATTAGGATGTTCCTTTTCAAAATCAGCAATCATCTTTTCCAGTGTTTTACCGAGTGGACCACCCATCGCATGCCAGAAAGTAACCTCAATCACTTTTTTTGACGACGGACAGGAAAGAATGAATGGAATCAAAAAAAGCAGGCAGAGCCACCGCTTGATTCGGATATCCTTCTTATTCCGTTTTCTGTTCAACCGTTCACGGTTGACAGTCCACGGTTGACTCTTAAACATATTTAACCCGATTCGGGTATACGGTTTAAAGTTAACTCGGTTTTACTTAACCAATTTATAACCTTGTGGCACCTCAAAATCCTTTTCGGGCACCTCACTCAACTTTATTGACTTAACTTCAACATAAGAATAAAAAGCCGGTTCAGTTTCCGCACCTGCTTTCTTTTCGCCTTTTTTCGCTAACGCTTGGGCAAACGCTTCACCCATTCCCTTAGGCATTTCTTCTTCCTCCTCGGTCATCGTTTCTTTCTTGCTTTTTTCACCTTCCAGTGTCCACTTTATCTCAGTCACAATTGGATAGCCCTCAATCTTTTTCAGTTCATCGCTTAGATTCACCATTTTTTTATTTACCTCATCTTTTTCTATTGAAAACATTGAAGTAATAAACTCCGCACCGAACCGTTTCATTTGTTCCGGCGAAACCCTTGTCCCAATTTTTGCCAAGAGTTGTTTATTAAACTCATTCTCCTGTTTCTCAAATTCCTTGATCAAATCATTCTTGGGGGTTGCCCAAAGGGTTATCATCATTGTGCTTTTGGTCTTTTCTTTGGTCTCAATTTTCATTATCGCTAAGAGCCAGTTTGCTACATATTCTTGACAGGCAAAACCGTTTATCTCTTTTTTATTTCCGGTGTTCTTGACCGAAAATTCGGATTTAACTATTTCATATTCTGGTTTTTCGACCTTTTCGGTTTTCGCTTCTTCAGTCAAATCGGGAAACGCAATTGGCGATTCGGTATAAGTTTTTTGGTTATGGTTTATATTCCAGATTACATCTTTATCTAATCTAATAATTGTAACCTGTCGCTTGTGTTTTCCTGCCACTGCACCCAAAATACCACCTGTCATCTTGACTGTGGCATCTTCGGCTTTTTTCAGTCCTTTAATTTCGGTCTTGGTTTGGGATTCAATGCTACCCATTCCGCCAATCATACTAATCTTCGTATAATTCTCAATCACCGCATCAGCATATAATAAACTAAAAGCGGCGATGGAGAAAAGAATAAAAAATCGTTTCAATTTGCCTCCTTTTTCATTTCTCAATTATACCTTAAACAATTGCTTCGTCAACCAAAATATTTCAAAATTACCACCCATTGTAGGGCAAGGCTTCAGCCTTGCTTGCTTGATACAATGTGATTTTCAATTGTAGGGCAAGGCTTCAGCCTTGCTTGCCACTATACGCAAACCTGAAGGTTTGCCCTACATTATTTGTTTTGATATTTAATTTTCTTTAAAAATTTCGCTTGACAAATTCTTTACTTAGTATATAATTAACTGACCCCAGTCAGAAGATGAACAATAAATAATAATGAACTGGGGTATAAATTTATGATTAAATTCACAATCGTCTTATCATTTCAACCAAATCCCTTTTTAATTTAAAAAGGAGGCAGAGATGTATTTAAGCAATATTATTCAAACAAGACACCACGCAATAAATCGCAGCACTACTCGGGCAATTTGGCCTCTGATGCTATCAATTGCTTTCTCATCAATTATTACTGCTTCGGTCTTTGCGGTAACAATCTTTAGCGAAAATTTCAATTCGAACTGGTCAACTACTAACCCACCACCTGGGTGGACAATAACTTTTACTGGTGATACTTCAAGCAATGATTGGCATCGGCGGGATTTGTTTGAGCAACCTTGGTCGGCTAATCCAACGCCTTACGCTTGTATCTTTGGTAGTCAAATTACTGGTGATTCACCCGATTCCTTGATTTCGGATGTGATTGATTGCACCAATTATTACGATATCGTTCTGCGTTGTTCTACTTATTTTCAGCCCTTAATTGGTCCTTACCGCGCTGTCCTACTCGGTTCAACCGATGGCGGATTGACTTGGCCCTATATTATCCGGGATTATACTAATCAAATTGTCCCTGCCCAATTGGAGTTATTTAATCTTCCTTGGGCATGGAACCAACCTTTGGTTCGTTTTTGTTGGGTAGGCGAAGGCGACCAAGCCGGTTTGGGTTTTTGGTGTATTGATAATATTACTTTGACCGGCCTAGCCGTCAATGATACCGACATCGCCACAATTAGAATTAGAAGGCCAAAGCGATTTGAAATTCCTGGTACCGTGACACCGATAGTTAAATTTATGAATGTGGGACGAGATACGCAATACAATGTGGCGGTGACCTGTTCCATAATCCATCTACCTGATTCGGTTGTAGTTCATTCGGTGACGGATACAATTGATACCTTTCCGGCCAATGATTCGATTGTCCACTATTTTTCGTTTGCTTGGACAGCGGATACCGGAAGATATAAGGTGTTCGCCTTCTGTGATGCAGTGGGCGAACAAGAGCGGTCAAACGATACTTTAGACCGAAGGGTTAAAGTCGGTTGGCATGAAGAACAGGAATACGATGATAGCACTATGGTTGGGGATTCAAGTTTTGTTTTTGAGCGGTATGGCTTTGGTTTAAAGTTTGAACCAAGTTTTTATCCAGCATTGGTGGAAAGTGTTAAGTTTTATTTTACGGTCTCGGATACCTTATCCAACCGTTTTCGGGTAAGGATTTGTGACGATGATGGACCTCTGGGTAGTCCGGGGACACCACTTTTTGAATCAAGGATTTTGACCGCAGTAACCGGTTGGAACTCTTATGATTTGTTACCAGATTCAATTGTAGTTTGGGATAGCACCTTTTATCTATTCTTTATTCAAGTCGAAGGGAGTCCGCTTTCGCCCAAACTCGGTTATGACCGCCAACGCGATACATCCGCTTCTTATTGGGTTTGTTATGATACAAGTTATGTTCAAGACTTTACGCCAGGTGATTGGATGATTCGTTGCGTTTTGAATTACCAGTTCACAATGCCAAGACCAAATCCAGATGACTTCCGAACTGTCTTTATCAGCAATCCGGAAGAGAATGTGGTGGTCCGTCCACCAAATTTGACCTTTATTCCCAAGGCAAGGGTTGAGAACTGGGGTGATTTACCTCAAGCCGGGGTTTCAGTGGTCTGTAGTATCATCTCAATCACCAATCCAGCAATCACCCCTTATGTCAGCACAAGGATTGTTGATTTGAATCCTGGGGCTGATACATTCTTGTCCTTTGACCCCTGGCGACCAGCATTTAGAGGATTAGGTAGAGTATTGGTCAGAACTTTACTACCAACCGATATGGACACGACTAATGATGCCAAAGAAGAGACAACTTTTGTTCACCGTTCTTATTTTACTGGTCTTGACTTTTCCACCTATGACTATCGCTGGATTGATTCCGATACCACAGGCGGACCGGTCTATTCCTGGATTGATACCAGCGGACACCTACCCGACCCTTGGACGATTCATCAGGGCGACGATGCCACCTGGTTTATTCCATTGACCGATACTTCAATTGGATTTCCTTTAAAATTTTATGACCGAACCGATAGCAACTTATGGGTATCAACTAATGGTTGGATTCAAATTGGACCTTGGACCGGCTCTTTTCCTGGTTATCCGGTCAATACTCCATTACCCGATACTCTTCCGCCGAGCAATGCCATCTATGCCTTTTGGGATGATTTAGTCTGTGGTCCATTGGACGGTGGCGGTGGTATTTACTTCAAGAAGGTTGGCACTGCGCCCAATCGGAAATTTGTTGTTATCTACCAAGATGTCCGACGCAAATATGCACCGGTCTCAGATTTGCTAACCTTTGAGGTTATCTTTGCGGAAAACGGTGTGATTACTGTTCAGTATAAAGATGTCTTCTGTTCCGATGCCCGGTATAACTATGGCGCAAGCGCAACGGTTGGGATTGAGAATGCAAACGATAGTTTAGGGCTTATGTATCTCTATGGTGAAGGTGAAGGCGCAGGACTCTACCCCGGCAATAAATTAAAGCCAGGGCTTGCAATTCAATTTTATCCTTATAAGAAAGACATCGCCCTATTCCGCAAGGTGGCACCACCTCGTTATACCTTGCCCGGTATTGTAACTCCCCAATTCCGTCTGGTTAATTATGGTAATATTGCAATAACTGACCCGTTCTGGACTAAATTAAGGATAAGAAGTTTGGCTACGATTTATGATGATTCGGTTGAGACCAATGTAACCCTCCAACCTGGTGATAGTATAACCTTGAACTTTACACCCATTAACTTGGATTTAGGCAAATATTCTTTAGCCTGCTCGGTTGCCTTCTTGATTGGTGAAAAGGAGACCTTAAACAATATTCTTACCGATTCAATCTTTGTCCAAGCCTGGGCACAAAAACCCGATATTCCTTTGGGGCATAACCGCAAAAAGGTGAAGGATGGGGCACTCGCTTATTACCCAGCACAAAAGAAGGTCTTCGCATTGAAAGGCGGTAATGACGTTGAGTTCTTCCAATATGACATAATGACCGAAAAATGGGATACACTCGCTTCGTTACCTGATTCCAATGTGCAAACCGGCAGAAGAAGAAAAGCCAAAGCCGGCACCGCGCTCTGTTACGGCAATAATTATCTATTTGCAATTAAGGGCGGTAAAACTCAAGACTTCTACTCTTATGATATTATCAATAATACCTGGACCGAACGTTGCACAATTCCTCAGGTTATCCTTGGACCATCTGGTCCTTGTGTTTTGAGCAAACCAAATTACGGTGCAGCATTAGTCTACGCCGATATTAACAATCAAGTTTACCTTTTATCCGGCAATAAGACCAGGCAGTTCTTAGCCTATAACCCACAAACCAATACCTGGCGCTTAGCCAAGAGTATTCCGCCTTATTACACAAGAATACCAGGCAGTGATTTGCGCGAACGAAAGGTGAAGGCAGGTGGTGCATTGACGATTGGTGGTGACACCATTTATGCCTTGAAGGGTGGCAGGTCAAATGAATTTTATGGCTATATTGTCTCAGGTGATACCTGGGTTGACCTAAGACCGGTTCCTTTGGGGACAGGTAATCGGAAAGTGAAGAGTGGTGCCAGCCTGGCTTATCACCGAGGCAGAGTCTATTGCTTTAAAGGCGGTAATACCCAGGAATTTTGGGTCTATCAGCCAATGGGTGATACCTTTGGTTGGATACAAGCCAGTCCAATTCCTTTGAGCCCACGCAACAAGAAGGTAAAGAGAGGCGGAGCCTTAATTGCGACCGATAGCCTCTTATTCGCCTTCAAAGGTGGTTCAACCCAAGAATTCTGGGCGTACGGCCCAGGTGCCGAAACCTTGGTGGTTAGTCCATCTGCTGGCGGAACGATGGCAGAGGCATCGCAAAAGAAGATAACCTTTGGTGTTTGGCTTTTCCCCAACCCAGGCGCGGGTCATTTGCAGATTCGCTACGGTGTAACGCGCGAGACTAAAATAAGACTTGAAATCTATAATATTTTGGGTGAACGGAAACGAAGGCTGGTTGACGAAGTCAAACCGATTGGCGAATATATTGTCAATTGGGATGGCAAAGCGGATGATGGTAAAGAGTTGAGTGCCGGTGTCTATATTGTTAGAGTCAAGCAGGATAAAGAAACGAAGACGACCAAAATGATATTGGCTAAATAATCCGCCTTAGGCGGACAGGGACTTACTCATTTGTCCGTTATCCGTTCCCTGTCCACGGTCACGGTGAATGGTCTACGGTTGTCGGGGTAAGAGAATTAAATAGTTCGGCTAAACGCTCGGCTTGTTTTTTCCGATTATATCTGCCTAAGGCGGATTGATTACAAAAATTACCCTTTTTTTCAATAATCGCCAATAAAGTAGATTTGATTTCATCGGGCGATAGGGAAGAGACAAGCCCGGCATTGTGATGCTCAATCAAACGGACTGCTTCATTACAGCCTTCGCATACCGCTAAAATCGGTTTTCCCGCACCAAAATATTCGTATAACTTTATCCCGGCTGGTTGATTCGGTTTGGTTAAATAAAGCAGAATATCAGCCTTCTTCATTAAACTTATCACCACCTGATGGGACAATACTCCTAAGTAATTGACAATGGGCGAAAATGCCCTTAACCGCGATTGACAATCAATTGAAGCCCGACCGGCAACCAACACCTTTAGATTTTTTAGACCCTTAGCCGCTTCCAAGAAGGCGAATAATGCGTCTTCATTTTCCCAAAGGGTGCCGGCATAGAAAATAGTGAGGTGGTTAGGAGGAATAGTGGCAAATATGCTTGGCACTTCATCCTTCGCACTAAATTCATCTGGGTCATAGCCATTCTCAATAACGATTGCTTTCTTCTCAAGTTTGGTCGCGGTTCCTTGGTTCACCGCAACAATGGCATCGGATTTTTTTAAGATATGGCGACGCAAAAGCGCTACCGGATAACGAAAATGGATTGGTGGCGGTGTGAAACCAGTTGGATAGGCATCACGAAAGTCACTTACTAAAGGAATCCGGGCGTAGTTTTTTAAATAAACACCAATCAACAATGCACTGTAAGGCGGTGCGGTAGCAAAAATCAAGGAGGGCTTTTCCTGTTCAATAAGTTTTTTGCCTAAACTGACCGCAAACGGCACCCAAAGAACCTTGGCATCAGGAAAGAGCAGGTAATTGATAAATAATGGGCCGGTGCTTTTGACCGTTATTGGTTTATCTTTGCGGAAAAAGTAAAGCAGTCGGGCAGGGTCAAGGCTTTCACTCCGATAGATTGTAATTCCTGCCAAATCATTTAACAAATCTGGGTCATAGAGGAAATAACTGATTGGCTTAACCGTTAAGAGGATTGGTTGCCAACCGAATTCGGGTAAAAACTTGGCTAATTTCGTTACCCGCAAGACGCCCGCCATTCCAACCGGTGGTGCGTAATAGGTAACAATTAGGACCTTCTTCATTTTTATATCTTTTTAATATAACCCATCAATGCGATAAGACAGATATCTTGGGCAAGCACAACCAATTTGAGTTGTTTCAGATAATCCAATAAGCCACCGATGTCCAAGGTTAAATAATGGTCTTCCACTTGTAAATCTTCGGGTAAGTAGCGAAAGAAAGCACCCGAGCCTAAATTATCTTCCAACGGAAAGATATTCTCCTTAATTACTGCCCGAATTGCTTGCTCATCCGGTATCGGAAACGGTAATCGATCTAAGATAGATTGCTTCGGTTTGAAATTCGCCTTAGGCGGATTGGCTAGAGAGTTTGCGAAGACTTTGCCCTCAATATCTATGGTTGGAATTCCGCTCTTGGTCAGGGCTTGACTAAGGATAAAACCATAATGGGTGCCAAGGAAATGAATCACATAAAAATTTAAACCATCGGAAAAACAAGGGAATTCTTCGGGTTTCAATTCGGGAAAGAGTTTTTGTTTAATCACCGATGCCAATCGGTAGTAATAACCTCCACTGCCGGTTCCTTCAAACAACTTAGTCGTGCCGGAAACTTCACTAATTTGTTTCGCCAAAACCTTGCGCTCCTTCTCTTTTTTTTCCACCATTTCCCAATTTCTGCCACCAAGGATAAAATGTTTTGATAGGTAAAAAATTTTACCGATATGATTGTTATTGCTAATATCATAAACATCATAATTGCCAAAACTCTTTTCTTGAAGATTGGAATGAATCTTACCATAAGTGACCTTATTTTCTAATTTTGGGGTGAGAAAGTAAATCCCTTCTCTTGGTGCGGTAATAATACCTTCCTTTAATAAATTTTGTAGTACTAAACGGATATTTTCTTCGCCTTGATTATCCTCATAAATTGACTGGAAAATTTTTCTAAGTGCATCATAGGTTGTGCCGATGCGCCGGCGTTGAAAAAGATAAGAAAAGATTTGCTGGGGAATGACCGAGAGGCAGGGGTTGTAGCGTTTCTCATAAAGCAGACCTTTCTTAGCACAATCAAAGAAGAGTTCAAAAAGGAATTTCTCCCAAGGATTCTCATAGACACCAATCGCGAAGAGGTAATAATGGCGGCGGCGGTTGCCCCGACCGATGCGTTGTAAAAGCGAACTGACATTAAACGGTGGCCGAAAAAGAACCACACCATCAATATCACCGATATCAATGCCCAATTCCAAAGTTGAAGTGGCACAGAGA
>Ga0123519_10004680_pt1 | contig 22019 bp, 22 predicted proteins | sample YelNatPaOPRAMG02_FD_87396 | JGI IMG/M metagenome (GOLD analysis project Ga0123519, IMG submission 87396) | Hot spring microbial communities from Yellowstone National Park - Yellowstone National Park OP-RAMG-02 (version 2) | ecosystem: Environmental > Aquatic > Thermal springs > Hot (42-90C) ...
TCTCTTAAAGGCAAGACCTGGACCGTTGTATTTTCCGCAATTCCGGTTCCGAGATTCTGCAAAATAGTAGTAAGTTCAACAGTTTCGCCCAATTCTATCTTGCCATTAGAATTACCCATACTCTCCCCAAGTTCGTCATCATCAACCCCGGTCTGGACAATTTTAATATCCGGTGGTTCTAATCGCTTGGTTGAAAAGACCAAGACCTTTGGGTCGGCATCGGCACCAAAATAAGACTCTTTAACATCAATCCTTAATCTTACTTCCTGGGTCTTAATCCTTTTATCGGCCGAAATTGGTATTCTTATGTTTTTGGTCTCATTGATTCTGATATAATCAATTTCGGAATCTTCTAATCGTAACCCTTCATAATTCTCAAGCGCCGATACTAAAACTTTTAGGTTATAACCATTCCCTTTTCCCTTATTCTTTACGGTTAGATTAATTTCGCCGCCTTCTAATGCCTCAAGAATACCGTCGTTATTCCCGTCTTTCAGAGTCAGGCTAATGATTTCTAAATAAGGCGGCAATCTTTCCGGTTTTAACTTCTCAGCAATCTCAGTAATTTCCCCTAACTTGCCTGTATTTCTTAAATCGTGCCTGAACTTTGGCCAGGGTGTACTGCCAAGGATGCCGGAACCACGAAGGGCATAGAGATACCCATCCTCTGACCCGAAATAGATTGTGCCATCCGAACCAATTGCCGGCGAAGAAAACACACAGTTACCGGTCTTGTATCGCCATTTCAAATTGCCATCCGGATTTAAGGCATAGAGATAAGAGTCATAAGACCCGAAATAGATTGTGCCATCCGAACCAATTGCCGGGGAAGAAAACACCACGCCACCGGTCTTGTATCGCCATTTCAAATTGCCATCCGGATTTAAGGCATAGAGACAATTATCACAAGACCCGAAATAGATTGTGCCGTCCAAACCAATTGCCGGGGAGGACCTCACCCAGTCACCGGTCTTGTATCGCCATTTCAAATTGCCATCCGGATTTAAGGCATAGAGACAACTATCCCAAGACCCGAAATAGATTGTGCCATCCGAACCAATTGCCGGGGAGGACCTCACCCAGTCACCGGTCTTGTATCGCCATTTCAAATTGCCATCCGTCTTTAAGGCATAGAGATAACTATCCCAAGACCCGAAATAGATTGTGCCATCCGAACCAATTGCCGGGGAGGACCCCACCCAGTCACCGGTCTTGTATCGCCATTTCAAATTGCCAGTCTGGGTGGGGAGAAAGACCAAAGGCACAAAGATAAGAAGGCAAGAAGTTTTAATGATAAACCGCTTCATATCATATCTCTTTTACCCAAAATTTAATACAAGTCAATGTTTGACAAACGCCGTCTTAATATCCTCAACCGAAAGTCGCACCAGCCCAACGCCGCCCGTAATCAATAAGTCTTCAATGAAACTAAGAAAACTGTCGTAAAGTTTTCGTCTTAAAAGAACGAGCCCGATTGAGTAAAGCGAGAATTCTGAGCGATAAAGATGTTCGCTTGGAATGTGAAGGAAGAGTTGCTCTACTTCATCGGCTTTGGTCTGGTCTAAAAGGAATTCTAAGATGATATTGGTGTCACGAAGATACATCAGTCACCCCACCATTCAAGAATTTTATGTTGGAGTTCCACTGAGTTGTATTGGTCGCGCAAGTCGCGCAACGCACCGCGCCAGTCAAGTCTGAGTTTGCTTTTGGGTTTCCTAATTCTTTTTTCCAAGAGAAATTGGATAAAATCCTGGACTTCCTGTCGGAGTTCTGGTGGCAACCTCTCAATCATTTTCTCTAATGGCTCCATCTTCAACTTCCTTTTAAGCTCATATTTTGTTTAAACCGAAATAAAACCTTTAGAATTGTCCAATGGACTAAAAATCTTTACTCCCGCCGGCTTATTGGCGGGCGTTGAGGTATCTTTCCCGGCGAAAAGCATTACTAAAGGCAAAAGAAAAATTAGTTGTTGCATTTTATATCTTTTAACCAAAAATCTAACCAAAGTCAAGGCTTGAAAAATACCAATATCTTCTCGCCTCAGTCCGATTAGGCAGAAGAAAGGTGGCGAATATGACAAAAAGCAAGCACCTCTTCATAAATTCTCCCTGTTAAATTTCTTACTCAATCCTAATTCGTCTAATATCCGATTAATCAAAGTCTTGGCTCTTTCTAAATTCTCTTCTATCTCAACCTTGGTCAGTTCTGACTTAATAATAAATGGGTATCGCTCCTCAATATAATATTCGGTGACCGTCTCACACAAAGAAACAAAATCCTCAAATTTGGGGTTATATTTTATTGCATAGTTTATGAGTTTTACCAAATCGTGAGTTTTTTCTAACTCCCATCCTTTTGCTAAAAGATACGCCTTCAAATACTTCTCAACCGCCTGTTGTAAATGAAATCCGGCGTCACCAAAATCTTGAGCAGAAAGCATAATTTTTACTTGGTTTATATCTTTTTCCGCTTCTTTAATCCAATCCAGTGGTAAAACCGATTCATTAGCCATAAAGCACCTCGCCTTTGGTTAGAATCTCTTTTATAAAAGGGTCGCCGATTTCTTGCAGGTATTTCACTTCACTTGGTAAAAGCACAATCGGTGAGAATGCCACCGGCTCCTTAAAGTTTACCAGACGGCGAACATCAATCCGTCTATCTATTGGTCTGCCATCGGTTTTTTTGATGATGAGCATATCAATATCACTCTCTTTGGTCGGAGTGCCATAGGCATAAGAGCCAAAAAGAATAATCTTTTCCGGATTATAACCCTTTTTTATCTTCTCAACAATCGCCCAGATTATTCTTCGTATATTTTCATCTTTTACCATACAAAACCTCTTACCAAATCGCCGCCGGGCTTAAACCACGCTTGCGGTAAAAGAGAAAAACCAAAGGCACAAAAGTAAGAAGAAAAGAACTTTTAATGCTCAACCGCTTCATTATTCTCTTTTACCAAAACTTTAACCAAAGTCAAGGGTTTAAAAACCCGATATTTTCCCGCCTCGGTCTGATTGGGCAGGATAAGGAAAGTGATTAAAATTATCGCAAAACTTTCAATTTACCCATAATCCCTCGGTTTATCTTTTGCTTTGCATCACCTCAATGATACCGTTGTCAGTGTGAATGACTGCTTTTGCCTTTGTCAGGAAATCCATTCCAAGAATGCCCTTGGCATAAATTCCTTGCGGCAAGGTATGAGCGACAATATTAAAGTCATCCATTTTGATTCCCAAGGTATGTAACCAGTTTATCTTAATTCTTGGTGCAATAAGATAACCATTAGCCGTAATAATTCTTACCTTGTCTTTGGAATTATCTGGTTTAAAACCAATGGCTTCTAATACTTCCACCGGAACGATAGTATAAGAAGAACCGGTATCAATCAACATCCGAAGACTAACAATTCCTTGATTTCCTTTTATCGCACAGCGCGTAAAGAGTAAAACCCCAATGTTTTTCAAGAGAATATTGTTTCATAATAATACCGCCATTTCCTCAGGAAGTTTACCAACATATTCAATTGCCAATTTCTTACCTTTGTATTTCAGAAGGGCTTGGTAGATATCATTCTCAAACGGAGAATGAACCAGCACCTTTCCTTCAATAACATCGTAGTTATTATCAAATTTGCTTACCTCAATAAGAAGCCATTGGTTGCGATATTTTTTCTTAATCTCAGACATTTTCATCATTCCTCCTTATTACTTATCTAACTATTTAACAAACTCCTCAATAAAGTCAAGTCCTTCCTGCACAGACCCAATTCTTCACACGCTATTTTCCGGCCTCTGCCAGGTTTGGTAGGATCGGCATAATGATTATTATTACTAAAAACCGCCCAAAGCTATGACATTGAGAAGTAAGAAGTTGCGAAATTGGAAAGGTAAGAAGTTTTGAGTAATCATTAGTAGCAGAATAACTCGGCTAAATTAGAACATACTGACCCTGATGCTCTTCTAATTTGGTCAACAAGCGAATATCTCTCTTCAACTGGAAAGTTTTTGGTAATCGCAAAGGTCTTCATCGCGGTTTGAAAAGAGTTTTAATAAACCTCCAAATCCCTAAAGTGCTTTATCTCTCTTTTCCTCTCCATCTTCCTAACCTCCTACTTTCTCACCCTCGTTCTTCTTTCCGAATCTTCTCCCAGATTTTGAGAACTGATTTTTCCTTACACCATTTATTGATATAGTCTAAATCCAAATTGCCTTTCTGAATCCGATAAATCCCTAAGGCATCAAAATAATGCTTATCAATATCCGACAACTTGAACCATTCAAGTTTGCTAATTATCATATCTTCCGGCGTAGCAAGAGAAATTTTTATTTCTTGGTATGGATACAATTTTCTTCTCGCAAACGCTTCTTGGCTATATTCATCCCCTTTAAGAATCCAGAAATCAATTTTTAAACCAGTATCTTTGTGAATAATGTTGAACATACTGAATTCACGCAGTGCCGCATTTATTGATTCTTCACTGACAAAAAATTCATTATTGAACAATTCTTTAATCTTCGGAATATCCAAATTAGTGATTTGAGCCACAAGGTCTATATCGTGAGTCATTCTTGGATTGCCGTGATAATTTACCGCCAGTGCACCGGTTATCATATAAGGTATCTTTGATTTTTGCAGGTTCTCCGCTACGGTAACCGCTAACTGTTCAAAGGTCATAACTGGTATCTTTCCTTAATTTTCTCCTTAAGTTCTTTTTCCGAAATATTAGGATACTGGTAACGAATTCCAGCAATAACCAGTTTCGTCACAAAATCACAAATCTCAAAGCCAATCCGCATCCTTTCTTCCCCTTTCATTCGGCGTAAAATCGCAACTTGCTTTTCATTTGGCATCTCTATCCACTTGTTCTTCCGTATGTATCGGTGATTAAAAGTCTTAGCGTTCTCTGTGGTCTGGGCGGTTAACTTCGGGGATTTCATTTTAACTTTGATATCACTTCTGCCTTATCGCTTTTGCCAAACAACCATTCCGTCATTCTGAGTATCGCGAAGAATCTTATCTTATCTTCCCAATCTTTAAGTTTGCCTTTTCGCCAAGCGGTTCAGGAAAAACTTTTGGAGTTTGGGTATAACCTAAACGCCTTGATTCTTCTTTGACTTTTGGCTGACAATAATTGTAAAGTTCGCCAAGGGTTACCCAACCGTCACTATCTAAATCCGCTCCGCCTCTTAGCCCTTTTAGAATATAATAAGTGAATAGACCGTGCCTTTTGGCATCTAAGTCCTGACTTATCTCATCACCGGCTGATGCGGTGAGAACCGCCGCCTTTTTGCCAACCTTTTCTATTTTGGGGCTAATAAAAGGTCTTTTCCCTTCTTCAATGACCGACCTGCCACCAGCACCTGAAAAACAAGCATCAAGAGCCACGATAATATTTTCTGTAGGAAGATTCTCTAAAGAGTTATAAAATCTTGATAATGGATAAAGTTTAGAAATAAAACCCGGCTCACCATCATAAGGAACTAAATAGGCATCTCCTTTTTCTGGATTTGGTGTGCCATGCCCAGCAAAATAGACAAAGACAAAAGAGTTTTTGTTAACATTTCTTTGAAGCCACTCTTCAATATAGGCTGTCAAATCGCTCAGAGTTGCCTTCTCATCGGTTAAAGAAATAATATTTTCTTGAGGAATACCACAGAGATTTATCAAATATTCTTTCACCGTTTCTGCATCCCTTTTCGCATATTTCACTTTGGGGATTTTATTTGACCGATAATCAGAAATACCAATAATTACCGCATAAGCATCTTCTCTTCTAAAAGAGGTTGGTGATAACGGCTGGTCAACATCAACCAGAACAGAAATGACTTCTCTTTCCCTTTCCACTTTTGCCGGTTGCATCGCAATCAAAAGTTCGGCTTCTTTTAAAGCATCAAAGCCATTTGCTTCCGTAACCTTAATTATCAGATTGGCATTATCCGGTTCAATTCTATAAGGCAAAATTGCTTCAAAAACTGCTTCTTTTTCACCATCCGCAGGAATATCACCAATATATTTTTCTTTTCCCAGATAATTCAACGCCTTACTCTCACCCGAAAGCAAAACCTTCACGCCTTGTGCATCGCCTTCGCCCTGATTTTTGACCGTTACCTTAAGGCTTACCCTCTCACCACCATCAAGGACTTTATCCTGGTTTCCATCAACAAGCGAATAATCAAAGGTGAGTTTTGGTGGTTTGGTTATTGGGGAAGGACTTGTGATTTTTGGAATTTCAGCAATTACTTCTGGCTTTGGAGAAACTTTTCTCTCCTTTTCCCTCACCCCAAGCCCTTGCCAAAGACTTAAACCAAGATTAACCCCAAAATAAAAAATCTGAAACTCATAATCATAATCATAAGAAACAGAAACCCAACCCGCTCTAAACCCTAAATTTAAGAGATACCATATCTGCCAGTCAATTCCAATTATGGCTGTTAGATATTTCCTATAAGTGCTCCAAGGAGATATTGAAAAATCTGCATATACTATGGGTAGAGGGTGACCGAGTCTATTAAATTTTGCATAAGGTATATAATAGATGTCTAGGGGAAATTTTATAGCATCTGAATAATAAGTTCCACTAATAAATTTAATAAGTTCGGTTCCGATTCCAAACCCAAAAGGCGGTGGCAATCCAAAAGCAATTTTTGCAATTCCTCCAGAAGTAAAATATACACCCGGATGGCTGAGGTAGTCGCGGTACCAATATCCAGCTCCATAACCGAGGTCAAGAAGGCTCGTATATAACCACCCCTTTGCCCGATATTTTCCCGCCTCGGTCTGATTGGGCAGGATAAGAAGAGTGATTAAAATTATCACCAAAACTTTCAATTTACCCATAATTTTTCTTTTTTACCTTGGTTCGTAATTTTTAAGACTACTCACTTTACCTCAATCATCCCTTTCGAGTAGTTGATACAAAAATCAAAGTTTTTGAGAAAGTTTAACCCTAACAAACCGTCGACACTGGCTTCTTCAGGAAGGTCATGGCATACTACTTCCAAGTCCTTAATCTCTATCCCAAATGCTTTAACCGACTTAACCCTTATTAACGGAGCATATTCCACACCGCTTCCAGTAATAATGCGTTTCTTTGGTTTAGACTCGGCAGGGTCGTACCCTAAGGCATAAGCCGCATCCCAAGAGATAAATGTATTTGTTGCCCCGGTATCAAGCGCAAGAACCAGGAAAAGAGTCCTTGCTGCCTCACCCTCTAATTTTACTTCCACTTTTTTTATGAGCGGTTCTCTGGTATGGAAAGGTGTCTCGGTTCTCAAAACATCACTCCAACATCTTCCGGTAATTTCCCGGTATAACGGATGCTCACCTTACCGGTATAGTTTACGACTTTTTCATAAATCTCTCTTTTTCTACCATGAGCGACAACCCGTCCCCGAATTACTGAGGTCGTTGCTTCATCCGTTTCACAGTCTACAATGAGCACCCATTCATTTGGGTAAATCTTTTCAATTTCTTCAATCGGTTGTAACTCATTACTCATAAATCCTCCTTTATAAACATTTTAATTTAACCCTCAAACTTGTCAATCCCAAGTTCATTTCACCTTACCAATCCTTATCTCCTTCTCCGGTCTTAAAACTGGTATCTGAAGATTATTTGTTGCGTCCGAGACTTTTTCTTTGACAAATATATTCAAACTTTCAATCATTTTAGCTTTAATATTACTTTCGATTCATCGCCTTTGAAAGTTGGGTTTTGACGACGACCGTATTGCCGCCGCGCTCCATAAGTCACATTCTCGTTCAGATATTCTTTCAATTCTCCAAGGGTAATTTCATTATCTTTATTCTTATCCGCATTGCCTTGTAACCCTTTTAAGAAGTAATAAGTGAATAGACTGTGCCGATTTTCTGGATACCAGGAAGCAATCTCTTCTGGACCACAAGCGGTGAAAAGATTCAAATTACTACCGACTCCTTTTTCAATGACAACTCCGGATAATGGGCTTGCCTGAGCAATCAGCATCCCTTTTTCCGAAGCGCCACTAAAACAAGCATCAATCACCACGGTCATACTTTTTGCCCGAACTTGTGCAATATTTCTGAAGAATGTCTCAAGCGCATAGCCGTCAATTCTAACATAATCCGGCTGGCAATCAACCGGCACAAAATAACCGCTCTTGGTCTCAATATCCGGTGCACCATGACCAGTATAATAGATAAAGACATCGCTCTTTTCTGGTTTCACATAGTTATAGAGTCTTCCTTTATATTCTTTTTCGCTACCAAAAACCCTTTCAAAATCGCTCTTTCTCGCATTTTCAATAAAGAGGATATTCTCTTCTTTATAGCCAAGCGCTCTTATTAGATACTCTCTTATAATTCTTGCGTCATTATCCGCATATTCAACATTTGGAACTTTTGGGTCTTCGTAGGTTTTATTACCAATGACAACCGCAATCGCATCCGGATTTTTCATCTTGGTCTCAGGAATATTTATATCAACATCAACCGTCAATAACGGAGGCATTGTGACCCCGGTTGGAAGTTTTTCTTCGCCTTTAACGACAATCTCCTTGGGTCTTTGGATTGGTCTATTTAGGGGAAATGCGACATCAATATTTTTACTGAACTCATCTCTTCTCTCATTCAGTCTAAGTGAGATTTTGAGACTCTCTTCTGGAAACCGGGCACCGACAAAAATTGGAAAATCTATCCTCTGCCAAGCGCCTGGTTCCATTGTCCCAAAGTTATAAATCTTTCTCTCACCGAGAAAAGTAATACCAGATGGAATCTTTATTTCACATTGCACCTGTTCTGCCCTTCCGGTTCCTTTATTCTGAATTACAAGCGAGACATTTGCCGATTTTCCGGTTGTAATCTCTCCTTCTTCTACACCCTTATCATAAACGATAAGGTCAGGTGGTTCAAATTTTCTCGTCTCAAATCTCAAAATCCTCGGCTCGGCATCGGCTTGAAAATACGGTTCTAAGACTTCTATTTTAAGTTCTACGGTTGTGGTTGGAACTTCTCTTGTAGCGCTTATTGGTATTACAACTCTTCTCGCCTCCATTGAGCCTACCATCTCAACCTTTGTGCTTCTTGGAATATTTAAATAAGGAACCGAAGTTAAAGGAGTAAGCTTTACTTCTAAATTTCGGGCAATACTGTTCCCGCTATTCTTTACCAAAAGGACAATCCGACCAGACTCTTCAGCATCAAGGAAAAAATCCCTATCACCAGTTGAATCATCAAAAGCGACAGAAAAAGAGAGAACCGGAGGATATTTAGGTTTTAACAAGATTGAAGCGATAGGTTCTGGGTCAATTGTGAACTCGTCAAGTCTTATTCCCTTTGAATAAAGGCTTATTGTCCATATTTTCCCTTTTTCATAAAAAGGTGCAAAATCAAGAATGCTTATTTTTAGATTACCCTTTTCATCAGGCAGGACTTGACTGGAATATTCGGTTCCTTTTAATCGGACGACAAATGGCTCAATCTTCTCCTTCTCTTTTAAAATTCTTTTCGGTTTCTGTAAAAGATTATAAGTGACCATACCGGCGGATGAACCGATAGATAAGATTCCAATATTATATGCCAGCGCGGTCCGACCTGTTTTATACAGAAGATAACTGGCGGTGATTCCTGACGCCGAGGTTAAGAGAGGGATAAGAATTGGGATTTTCCTTTTCTTTTGGATTTCTGCGCCAATCTGTCTTTCTGCTTTACACTTTAAGATAAGGTAAGGTTTTTCAATTGAAGGTTCAGAAACCTTCGTCAAAGTATAGGGGACATCAGTCTTCTTTTCGGAAATTATTTTTTCTTTATCTCTTTCCGTTCTTTTTTCTGCAATTGGCTTAGGCGGCTTTGGTTCATAAGGAACCAATTCTACATAATGACCATGCCAGGCGCCAAAATTAAGTTTGATTCCGAAAAAGAGAGAAGATTTAGAAAAATCCTTACTTCTAAATGAATAATAGCCTGCCTCAAACCCGCGAATAACCAAGTAATTCCAGTCCCCAGTTTTAGATAATTACCTCTTTTTCCGTTTGACTCGGACGTATAGGACTCGGCGAGCCAATAATTTATTGATAAGTAGGAATAGAAAATAGGTTTTGCTTTACCATCTTTATCCCATTTACTAAAAGGGACATAATAGATGTTAAGAGGCAACCTACCTGCTATTTCCTCTCCTGATTCAAATCTACCAAAACCATCTAATAACACTGTCCCAACACCTAATCCATATGGTGGTGGGAATCCGATTGCTCCTCTACAATACCCTATTGAGTAATACGGTGGTAAAGCGATGCTGCAATCAATAAAGCTTAAATGAGTCCAATACCTTGCCCGATATTTTCCCGCCTCGGTCAGATTCGGCATAATAAAGGCGACTATTGTTAATAAAATAATTAAGCGTCTCATCAGTACCTCCTTATTTTTGAAAACACTAGCCACTTTTATAATTTCTTCGCTTTTTTACCATTAGCCATTCTAACCTTGATTAGAAATTAGACATTGCGAATTAGGAATTTTCATTTTTGTCATGGCCAATACCAGACATCATTTTTATGACTTCCATCATATCCACCGAGGACCCATATTTTGTTATTAAAAACAACTGATGTGTGATCATACCTTGCTGACCATCCGGCTTGAGGTGTTTGAGTCCAAGTCACTCCATTTGGAGAATACCAAACATCATTTCTATTACTACCATCATCTCCGCCAAGTATCCAGATTTTATTATCAAAGACAACCGAGGTATGGCAAACCCTCTCTGACCAGCCCGCCGAAGCGGTGGCTTGGGTCCAGTTCACTCCATCAGTAGAATACCAGACATCGTTTTTATAATTACCATCACATCCTCCGAGCACCCATATTTTATTATCAAAGACAACCGATGTGTGGTTCCTCCTTCTTGACCATCCAGCCGAAGCGGTGGCTTGGGTCCAATTCACCCCATCTGAAGAATACCAAACATCATTTCTATAACTACCAGCATTTCCGCCCAGCACCCAGATTTTATTATCAAAGACAACTGAAGTATGTCCATACCTTGGTGACCAACTGGCATTAGCAGTTGCCTGTGTCCAGCTCACACCATCCGGAGAATACCAGACATCGTTTTTAAAACTACCATCATATCCACCGAGCACCCAGATTTTATTGTCAAAGACAACCGATGTGTGTCCATACCTTCCTGACCATCCAGCCGAAGCGGTGGCTCGTGTCCAATTAACACCATCCGTAGAATACCAGACATCGTTTTCATAATATCCACCGAGAACCCAAATCTTATTATTAAAGACAACTGAGGTGTGGTTACACCTTGCTGACCATTGTGCTGAAGGAGTAGCAAGATGCCAGGTTCCAGAAATAGTAACCTGTTTTCCGTCAGACCAGTCGGAAATTGCTCCTTTATTGTCTTTTGCCCTTGCCTTCACCCAATAGGTCCCAGGTATTGCCCAAGACTTTGACATTGTTATTGGAGTTCCGCTCGGAAGGAAATCGCTCCAACCTGATTGAGTTTGGTCATCCCAATCAAATTGATAAGAAATACTGTCACCATCCGGGTCAGTGGTAGAGGTAGTATAGTTATATAAACTTTCAGGTTCTCCGCTTGAAGGACCACTTGGTGCCATAGGTTTATTTGGTGGATTATTTGTTACGATTGTAATTGAATGCGGGTCCGACCAAGCCGAAGCGATGCCGTGAGTATTCTTGGCTCTTGCTTTTACCAAATAAGTTCCTGCTGATGACCAAGATTTTGACAGTGTTATCGGCTCACCACTACGGACAAAGCCACTCCAATCGGATTGGGTATTGTCACCCCAATTAAACTGATATGCGATGTCATCGCCATAAGGGTCAGTAGTAGAAGTGGTAAAATCATAAGTCATACCAACCGCACCAGTTGAAGGACCGCTTGTGATTGTGGGCTTATTGGGTGGACTATAAGGCGAGGCAAAAATACCAATCTTCGCTTCGCCTCGGTTGCCATCCTTGTCAAAGGCTTTAGCGGTGAGTGTGTGATTGCCTTCACTGAGTTCTAAATTATCCGTTATGTAAGCAGTTTCATAAACCTTTGTTTTATTTCCATCAACATAAAGTTCAACCCTCTTAAAGTTTTTGTCCTTTACTTCAATTTCAACTGTTACCAATAAAGGAACCGTATCACCATCCCATGGTGAAATAAATCTGACTTCTGGCGGTGTAATATCTAACTTGCACGAAAGGGACAAAAGTAATGAAAGGATACAACTCAACCCGATTAATAAAATTTCTCTTTTAATTTTCATTTCGGCACAATAAATATTAATATAGATTTTTCGGCATAGCGTGCTTCTAATTCCTTTGCTTGACTACGAAGATTTTTGATGATGCTCATCGGATAAACTTCGTTTAATGCTTTATCAATGTCCAGCGATTTGTTAGAAACGACAAACTTTATTATCTCTTCTGGTTTCCCGCAATACTCAGCAGTAGCTTTTAACACATTCTCAATGTCTTTATCTAATCTATCGGAATAAAGTTTTCGGACTTTCCCTTCGCCATAAAAGTTTAGAATATAACAATAACAACTCTCATTTGACCAAAATCTAATAACGAGTTCATCGCCGACTTTGTATTTACCCTTATTCTCTCTGATTTCAACTGATAAGTTAGAATTTGGTGGAATATCCTGCATCAGTTCATCAAACCCGGTTAATCTTATTGCCTTTATCCTTTCTCGCTCTTCTTTAATAAAACTGTCTTCAACTTCACCCAAGACCCAATATTTATAATAGGGATATTCAATAGATTTTCCTGACATCTTTTGCCACTTCTCCCAGTATCGTTTTTTAATTTCACTGCCGGCAGTTATTATTCCTGCTAATATTTCAGCGTCGGTTTTCACAATCCCTCGGGTTTGATAAATATCGCTTTTCTGGGCAATCTCTTCGCGGTGGATTTGGGTTAAGATTCGGTAATCAGCACCAAGAAATTGGGCATACCGCTCAAGCATATTCATTATTGCCTCTTCTTCGGCTTCCTTTTCTTTCATCTTTTCACCCTTGCCAACAAAACATTTATAACCTGGTCTCTCCGGGGTTTCGGTAAGCCAATTCGGTTTAACTGGGGCAATTGCCTCCAATAAGGTGTCTTTTTCCAAAGTGGGGTGGGTCCCGATAACTGGACTGCGACCACACCCCACAACGAATAGCAACAAGAAGTAGAAAATAAAAAGGTAGTGACAAGCCTTCCAATTATATAGGTGATTATAAAGACCCAAATCTAACCTACCTTTCCTTTTCTTTCTCTCCTTGTTTTAATTCCTGTTCTTTCTTCTTTGATTCCCAGTAACTTCTGAAAGCATCGTTCACCTTATCAATCTGCTCCTGAGCCATTTTCCACTCTTCTTTCTTGCGATTGGTATAATCATTAAAAGACTCCGCAACCTGTTCATCAGGCACCAGCAGTTTAGCAAAGGTTCGGTAGTATATTTCGCCGGTTTTTCGTGATTTCCATTGTTCGACATAAAATTTCACGACTTTTGATTTTTGGATAACGCCTTGGGATGCCCATTCGGTATAACCTCGCGCCGCATTGGACGGATTGAATACCTCACTCATTAAGCCCAACTCGGCAGTGATTCGTTCAAAGAATTCGCGTGCCGCGGTTTCAAAATATTTCACCGCCCTCAGTCGGGCGTCCCGCTCCGCATCGTCTCTTGATGGTTTTTCATCAGCGTATTTATAAGAAAGACCGACGAAATACTGAAGCCCTCCTTCAACATAAGGCGCCTCGTATGCCCAGTTCGGTCGAGGCTTTTCCGATGCCCAGAGGAGTTCATCGCCAGTCGGAGCCGAGGCTCGTTTCGCACAGGATAAAGAAAGAGCAATTGCCATGAGCGCGATAGAGATTACTACTCTTTTCATAACTCGCCTCCTTTCATACTTCGGATTTTATAATTCAAATTTTAAAAGTCAAGAGGCGATTTTTAAGTTACCGAATTCTCATTATTGAAGTTTAACATCAATAGTATGAAGAACTTAATCACCGATTGACACAAGTTCAAACAACAGGCACTGATGGACAAAAACATCCACCATTGAAGTTTTAAAATTTTACCCTTTCGGATGTCGGTCTTTATAAAATGCCTGTTGAATTGATTATGTTGGCAGCTCGGGATATTAAGGCACAGCTTTTGGGCAGAGAAACGGCATGCGGTGCAGGGTTAAATTGCTTGTTCAGTAATTTTGTTAAAGAAATGAAGTTTTTCGGTGTCAAGATAGCAATTTATATTTTCCATAGGTGAAGGTTGATAACGGATGGGGGTCCGAACAATTAACCGATTAGTGCCAACTAAAAGATAAACAATCGTCTCACTGCCCATCGGCTCAGTCATTGCTACTGAAGCAGAAAACTCAGGTAGATTTCTACCTTGGTCTTGTAATAAGATAGCTTCGGGCCTTATGCCCATAATTACTGGTTGATTAACATACATTCCAAGTCGTTCAAGGATTTTAGGGGGTATCGGAAAACTTAAACCGTTGCTGTCAAATAACATCTTTGGTTCATTCTTAATCACACCCTCAATGAAATTCATTGGCGGGCTACCAAGAAATCCAGCAACAAATTTATTGACCGGTTTGTCATATAAGGTCATTGCATCAGCAATTTGGAGAATTTTGCCATCTTTCATTACCCCAATCCGTTCTCCTAAGGTCATCGCCTCAACTTGGTCATGGGTGACATAGCAGACAGTGGTATTTAGCCTTTTTTGCAGTTGAGCCAATTCGGCACGCATCTGGACTCGCAACTTCGCATCCAGATTAGAGAGTGGTTCATCAAAGAGAAAGACCTTAGGTGAACGGACAATCGCCCTGCCTAAAGCAACCCTTTGCCTTTCACCACCGGAAAGGGCTTTGGGCTTGCGATCTAAGAGATGGGTGATATTAAGAATCTTTGCCGCCTCCCTAACCCTTTTTTCGATCTCGGCTTTGGGGAATTTTCTCATTTTAAGGCCAAATGCCATATTATCAAAAGCGGTCATATGGGGATATAAGGCATAGTTCTGAAAGACCATCGCAATATCACGGTCTTTGGGTGGTACACCATTCACTAAGCGGTCACCAATAAAGATTTTTCCTTCCGTTGGCTCTTCTAAGCCGGCAATTAATCTTAAAGTGGTTGATTTGCCACAGCCAGAAGGGCCAACTAAGACGAAAAATTCTTTATCCATAACTTCAAAGGTAACATTATCTACACCCACGACATTCTTATCATACAATTTTGTTACTTGGTCTAATAATACCCGACTCATATTATACCCGTGTGGATTATTCCTTTTCCGCTGACGTCTTTATAATTGTTTTGCCCCAAACCAAATAATATCTAAAATTTTACTAATAGTCTCTTTTAAATCTTTCCTTGCTACTACCATATCCACGAAACCGTGTTTTAAGAGAAAATCCGCACTCTGAAAGCCCTCCGGAAGTTTTTCGCCGATGGTTTGTTCAATTACCCTTGGACCAGTAAAACCTAAGATTGCGCCAGGCTCAGCGATAATAATGTCACCCAAAGAGGCATAAGAAGCCATCACGCCAGCAAAAGTTGGGTTGGTCACGATTGAAATATAGGGGATTTTGGCTTGATGGAGTAAGGCAAGTTCAGCCGAGGTCTTTGCCATTTGCATCAAAGAGAAAATCCCTTCTTGCATTCTGGCACCACCCGAAGCAGAGACAATAATTAGAGGTAATTTTTCGTTACGCGCTAAGCGAATTGACGCGGCGACTTTTTCGCCAACCACCGAACCCATACTGCCACCAATGAAATTAAAGTCCATCACCCCAAGGACACAAATCTTCCCCTGAATTTTACCTTTACCGTAAATAAATCCTTCTTGGAGCGCAGTTTTTGTCTGCGCTTCTTTGATTTTTGTTTCGTAGTTAGGAAAGCCAAGCGGATTAGTTGGCAGAAGGTCAGAATCAAACTCTTCAAACGCGCCTTGGTCCAATAAGAGTTCAATATAGTGTCGACTTGAAATTCGGAAGTGGTAATTACAGCGGGGGCAGATAAAGAAATTTTTTTCTAAGGTCTTCCGGTAAAGAATTTCGTGACAAGAATCACACCTCTGCCATAAGCCGTCAGGAATTTCTATCTTGCGCTCCGTACCTTTATCGCTACGCATTGGTCAAGTATAGATGAGGATTTTATGGTGTCAAGAAGTTTAAGCCCAGCAGTTAATCCTTTTTGAATAAATCTAAGAACCGGTCCTCATACATCTCAAAAAGCCCCCAACGGTCAAGTTCTCTTTTTAATTCCAGGGCTTTCTCGCGATTGGTCTTGGCTTCTTGAAAAAGTCTTTCAATCTTATTTAAGACATATTGCGATATCCCCTCTTCGGTCGGTTCTTCGCGCGGGGCCTCCCTTTCCTTCATTCCCAACATTTCTTGGAGATGGGTTTCAATCTGTTCCATCCGAGAGTCAATCTGTTGAATCTTTGTATCCAATTCAGCAAAATTGATGTTGACATTTAAGATTTGAGAAAAGACTTCAACCAGTGCCTTCCAGGACCTTGGATTGGGAAAACCGGTGGCGTAGACGGGCATTGTTGCCAAAATACAGATTGATTCAATCCCTTTTTCTTGCGCATAGCCCAGTATTAAGCCATTCAGTCCGGAGATTGAACCTTCCTCCATAACTTTTATCCGGTGACGAACTAATAAATCCAATCCCGATTTCATATTGGCGACGCCGAACAGTTTAACCGAAGCACGATAAGAAGTTGGTACCGGAAAGGCAGCACCGGTGAAGATTCTTTTAACCGCCATTTCTTGGGCAAAGTCAATAACCGTCCGGGCAAAATTGACCCCACTTGCCCCACCAAACTGGACATCGTTCTCTAAGACAATTATATCCGGTTCCCGACGGAAATAGAAGATACTGCGGGGTGGTGGCGGTATTGATGCAAGCCCATCTTCAACCACGATACCTTCGGGTGAATAAAAGGCATTGGTGTCAATCTGAGCAAATCGGTGCATTGCTAAATTCCGACGCAAGTAATTTATCGCCCCTAATGCCACATTACCCATTCCGGGCCAAGCCGCAAACATTACCGGCTGGTCAAGTTTAATCCGCTCGGTCAAATGAATCGGTGGTTTTATATTCATTTTTAACTATATAAATAATTTAAAATAATATCGGATATTGTCAAGGGGTCTTGCCATATCTTTATTTGGCTACTACCATCACCCGAACCGAAAAGGGGGTAGGTGGGATGAATGTCCCGTGATGATAGAAATTGACCAAGGAAAAACCACAATCAAAAAGGAGTTTTTGGATTAAGGGTAAATCATAAGCCCGTTCCTTATGAATCTCTAAAAAAGTGCGATTTTCGTCTTTGACTTGGCAGGTTAAATAAAGCGTTGAAATCGCAGTCGTTTCATCATAAGTGTTATGCCAGACCGAATTGACATTACCTGCTTCCCGCACCGACTCGCGATTGCCCCAAAACACTTTTAAACCATAAATCGTATTCATATCAAAGATAAATAAGCCACCTTTTTTAACACCCCTGCGAACACATTTAAAGCACTGTTCTAAATCTTCCTCGGTTAAGAGATAATTGATACTGTCGTAAAGGCAAATACAAGCATCGGCCGGTTCGGGTAGGGTAAAGTCTCGGATGTCAGCCTCATAAGTAATGATATTATAACCTTTACTTTTTTTCTTTAATATCTCAAGCATCGCCTTGGCACGGTCAACGCCAATCATTTGATAGCCCCGTTTTGCCAAAAGGATGGTTGGAATCCCAGTGCCACAAGCCAAATCAAGAATCGTCTTCGGTTTGAACTTAAATTGCTTAAAAATTTTTTCAATGTACTTCACCCAACCTTCATAGTCAACGCATTTAAGCATAAAACTGTCATAGTAAGGGGCAAAGTCGGTAAAGGGTTCAACGGGTTGTGTCATCTTATTATTAATATAACTCTAAGACAATTAATAGTCAAGATTGGAGCGCCGAGTCCGCCTTGGGCGGATTGGTCGGTGGTTAACTTTTTAGGATTCAACCCGATTCGGGTTTTTGCCGCTTGACAAGTCCTTATTTATCTTTAAGATTAAATAAATTGCGTAAAGGCAGCGACGAAATGAAAGATATTAATGTCTTGAAACGATTTGAGGTGCCAAAAGAAAAATTGCGTTGGCGTTGCGACCCAGCCCGTTTAGGATTTAAGACAACCGATGAACTTACCGCAAGCACCAAAATTGTTGGACAAAGGCGCGCGGTTGAGGCATTAAAGATGGGACTGGAGATTGAAAGTTTAGGTTATAATATCTTCGTTACCGGTCCGGTCGGAACCGGTCGAACCGCCACGGTCAAGCATTTATTAGCCGAAATTGAAAAAGATAAAAAGACCCCGGATGATAAATGTTATGTGAATAATTTTAAGAATCCGGATATGCCCCGACTAATTCGCTTGCCGGCCGGCAAAGGAAAAAGATTTCAAAAGGATATGAATAATTTAATTGACTATTTAGTGAAAAACATCCCCTTAATCTTAGAAAGTGAACGCTATCAGAAACAAAAGACCGAAATCGTTGAAGGTTTTAAAGAACAGGGAAGCGCCAAAGTAAGGGAGTTTGAGAAGAAAGTAGCACAGGCTGGTTTTACTTTAGTCCAAACCGTGCCCTTTGCCCGGCCGGAATTGGTCTTTGTCTTAGAAAAAACACCAGTAAAAATAGCCGATTTAGCTGCAGCGGTTGAAGAGAAGAAATTGTCTAAAGAAGAATACGAAAAGATTAAGCAAAAATATTTGGCACTGACCGAAGAATTGAGTGCAATCTTTAACGAGATAAAAGAATTTGAAAAACGTGCCCGCGAGGCTTTAGTAAATTTAGACCAGGATATGATTAAACCCTTGGTTGCCGAACGGATTAGTGAAATTCAAAAGCACTATAAAAACGAAAAGGTCAATGAATATCTAAGCGAAGTAGAGACAAGTATCTTGGAGAACCTTGATTTGTTTCGGTCACCAGAAGCACAATCCAGCACCACGCCCACCAGTCCTGCACCTGTGATTGATCCATTCTTAGAGTACCGGGTGAATGTGATTGTTGACAATAGTGACGCCAAAGGCGCACCTGTGATATTTGAGACCGCACCCAGTTACAAAAACCTCTTTGGCACAATTGAACGGGTTTGGGACCGCAGTGGTCAGTGGCGCACTGATTTTACTAAGATTAAAGCCGGTTCGCTTTTGCGTGCGGATGGTGGTTATTTAGTTATTGAAGCCCGAGACGCCTTAATTGAACCTGGAGTTTGGCCTGCCCTCAAGCGAACGCTACGCGACCGAGTAATGGACATCCAAAGTTATGACCCTTACTCTTTTTTAGCCCTTTCGGCCTTAAAGCCCGAACCGATTGAAATCTCAGTAAAAGTGATTATGATTGGCGATGCCTACCTTTATTCCTTACTTTATGTCTATGATGAGGATTTTGCCAAGGTCTTTAAAATTCGTGCCGATTTTGACTGGACAATGAATTTAAATGACGAAGCCTTGTTGCAATACAGCACGGTAATTAAGACCATTGCCGAAAAGGAGAAACTTCGACCTTTTGACCAATCCGGTGTGGCAGCAGTTATTGAATACGGCGTACGATTAGCGGGGCGGAAGAATAAAATTTCCACCCGATTCAATATCATTGCGGATATCCTAAAAGAAGCCAACTACTTGGCTGGTAAGGAAAATGCTAAAGTCGTAACGCAAAAATATGTGGATGAAGCGATTGAAAAACGGATTGACCGGGTGCGCCTAATTGAAGAAAAGATCCAAGAGATGATTGAGCAAGGCTTGATTCTAATTGATACTGAAGGTAGCGTGATTGGGCAAGTGAATGGGCTATCGGTCTATGATACGGGTGAATATTCATTTGGCCGCCCCTCAAGGATCACGGCAAAGACCGCGGTTGGTACCCAAGGTATAATCAATATTGAACGGGAGGCACAACTTTCGGGCCGGATCCATGATAAAGGCGTCTTGATTCTATCGGGTTATCTGCGCGATAAATATGCACAAGACAAACCTTTGGTAATGAGCGGTAGTATCTGTTTTGAACAGTCTTATGAAGGGGTTGAGGGTGATAGCGCCTCTTCTACCGAAATCTATGCCCTCCTCTCCAGCCTTGCCGAATTGCCGATTCGCCAAGACATTGCCGTGACTGGTTCGGTTAATCAGAAAGGAGAAATTCAACCCATTGGTGGCGTTAATCAGAAAATTGAAGGCTTTTACGATGTCTGTAAAGCCAAAGGTCTGACTGGTAAACAAGGTGTCATTATCCCAAAACAAAATATTGAGGATTTAATGCTGCGCAAGGATGTAGCAAAAGCAATTGAACAAGGAAAATTTCATCTCTATGCCGTGGAGACTATTGACCAAGGAATTGAGATTCTGACCGGGGTTAAGGCAGGGGAAAAGAATAAAGACGGTGAGTATCCGCCGGGAACCGTCAACTATTTAGTTAATAAGAAACTTGTCCAATTAGCCGAGAATTGGAAGCGATTCCGGGCTGAAGCAAAAGAAGAAAGTTGAGAATTAAAATTTGACGCAAAATTACCTATTGACAAAGCCAAATAATTGAGTAAAATTAAAAGGTAAGTGCTAAATTCGTCATCTAATCCGCCACAAGCGGATTTATTGACCAAGGCGCACGATGTGGGTGTTAAGCACTACCCCATAGTGAGCCATTTTAATCATTATTTATCTATTTTCCAATCTTTAACCAAGGAGGTTTAAATGAAACACAAAGCCTTCATCCTGTTCCTAATTATCGGTGTCTGCCTCCTCTTCGCACCGGGTTGCAAAAAGAACAAGCCACCGGATAAACCTGACAAACCGGCTGGAAGAACAACCGTAGCCAAAAATGCACCAAACGAATATACAACCAAAGCCCACGACCCGAATAATGACGAAATCCGTTACATATTTGATTGGGGCGATAATAAAACGGATACCACGGATTATTTACCAAGTGATAGCATCGCTAAGGCGACCCATGCCTGGGCTGATACTGGAACCTATGAAGTCAAAGTTCGGGCACAAGATGCAAAGGGTGCACTTTCTAATCCGTCAGATGGTCTTGAGGTAAAGGTAGTAGTGAATCAACCACCTAATAAACCTTCAGTAATCGGTCTACCCTTTGGCCAACCCAACATCCGCTATACCTTCAAAACGGTTGTTACTGACCCAGAGGGTGACAGTGTCCGTGCCAAGTTCTTCTGGGGCGATGGAAGAACCCCAACCTGGACAAATTATTATCGGAGTGGTGATACCATCCAAGATACAATCACCTATACGACTGAGGATACCTTTATGATTAAGGTTATTGCTCAAGATAACTTTGGTAATATCTCAGATACATCATCGCCATTCACCTTTATTGTGAGTGCGGGTGCTTGGTCTTATATCACTAATGAAGAGTTCATTTCTTCGCCTGCCTTAATCACCGATGCTAATCGGGTGACCGGCATTGTGATTGGTTGTAGCGATGGCTATGTCTATTGTTTTGACACCTTAGGTAATAAAAAATGGACCTATCCGGACACCGCTAATTGGACCGGCGCCTCCTTTTATTCTTCGCCTTGTATCGGACCTGATGGCACAGTCTATATCGGGGATGAAGAGGGTAAGCTCCATGCGATAAACCCAAATGGAACTCTTAAGTGGACATTTTTAGCTTCTAATGATTTCAACTCTTCTCCAGCAATCAATGCCACCGGTGACCGAATCTATATCGGTTGTTCAAATGATACTCTATACGCAATCAATACCGCTGATGGCTCGCCGGCTTGGAAATACCCAGCAAGTGCGGAAATTTCGTCTTCACCAGTAATTGCTAACGATGGCGCGATAATCTTTGGCGAAGAAAGCGATTCGGGCAATGTTTATATTCTTAACCCCGATGGTTCATTGCGTCATAAATTCTCTGCCCTTGCGCCCATCGTATCCTCACCAGCCATTAGTGGCAGTAAAATCTATTTTGCGGCAGACACCTTATTCTATGCCCTTGATACCA